>Ga0209542_10011006_pt1 | contig 16150 bp, 18 predicted proteins | sample RifCSPhighO2_01_FD_184028 | JGI IMG/M metagenome (GOLD analysis project Ga0209542, IMG submission 184028) | Soil microbial communities from Rifle, Colorado - Rifle CSP2_plank highO2_0.1 (SPAdes) (version 2) | ecosystem: Environmental > Terrestrial > Deep subsurface > Rock core/Sediment ... | reverse complement strand
AACGGAAAGCCCGAGGGCCCGAGCGCAAACACGGCTCGCTTGATGGAGTAGCGCGCCGCGACCGGCACCGATTCCTCGCGGCGCAAAATATCAAACGCGTGGCGGTATATTTCTTCCGTCGTCATGTTCGGCTTGAGCTCGTGTATGACGTGCGCGAGGACCCGCGCGCGCATCGTCGTGCTTGCGCCTGCGTACGCGAGCGAGTGCTCAAGCTTCGCGGGGTCGAACGGCTCCTGTTCACCGTCCGCCTTGGTGACATGCATGTGGTGCGGCAAGCGGATTTCTGCGATGTCCGGCACGGAAATCGCGTGCTCACGTGACGGTATGTTTTGCGCGGAGGTGTTCATAGATTTATTGGTTGCGGCCCGCTATCGTGGGAATGACCATAATGGGAAACCCCGCGCCATCGAGCGTCGCGACGAATTTGGCATCCGCCGACGGCGCGAAAACAGTCGCATGAAATGAACGCGGCGTTTCACCATGAATGCAGGTCAGGGAAGGGTCGCGCCACGTGCTGAAAATAAGCGCGCGGGTCGTCGTGCCGAGCGACTCGGTGCGCACGAGAAGTTCGTCGCACGGTGAAGGCACCATAATCATGCCCGAGAGACGATGGGAGCCGGGCCCGACATCGTCGCGTATCATAACGGGCAGATACGCGCCGCTCGCTTCTGCGGTCACGATGCTCCCCGCGGCAAGAAAGGTTGCATAGGCAACGGCGGATGCGATTATCGCAAACCACACCATACGGGTAACTATCTCTCTCATCACGCTATTATACCGCCGCCAAGGCACGTATCTCCGTCATACACAACAAGCGACTGCCCGGGCGACGCGATGTGACGCTGATTGAAAGTGACGCGTAGTTCTCCGCCGGATTTTTCCAAAGTCGCGCTTACCGGTTGCTCGTGATATCTCGCCTGCACTTGCACCGTGCACGGTGTTGACGGTTCACGGTACACCCAATGAACGTCCGTCAACCGTGCGAATGGCCGCGTCGCATCGTCGCGGCGCGTTGAGACGCGCACGGTATTTGTCGCTATGTCTACGCCGATTACATAATACGGGCCGCGAGGTGCGGATGCTCCGAGCGTGAGCCCGTGGCGTTGGCCGATGGTGTAGAGCGCGGCCCCGTCATGCTCCCCGACCTGTGCTCCGTCGCACACGACCGGCCCGCGGGCGACCGGTATAAAGCGTGCGAGAAAGTCGGACATTGAGACCTCGCCGACAAAACAGAGCCCCTGACTGTCGGCTTTTTCCGCTACGGGGAGCTTGAGGTAGCGAGCGTGGGCGCGCACTTCGGATTTCAACATCCCGCCGATAGGAAATTGCGCGCGCGCGAGGTCGGCCTGCCCGAGACGGTAGAGAAAGTACGATTGGTCTTTGCCCGCGTCGCGCGCGCGGGAGAGTTCAAAGTGCCCTCCGACTTCCCTTTTTTGCGCGTAGTGCCCCGTCGCAATCAAATCCGCTCCCGATTCCCGCGCCCACTGTGCAAACGCACCGAACTTGATGTGACGGTTGCACAGCACGTCGGGGTTCGGTGTGATGCCGCGCGCATAATCCCGCACCATCGCATCCACGACCTCTTTTTTGTATTCATCCGACAAATCAATCTCCTTGAACGGAATCCCGAGTGCGGCACATACGCGCATCGCGTCCAGCCTGTCTTCGCGCCACGTGCACTCTATAAATTCGGGCTGCCATATCTTGATGTATGCCCCGACCACATCAAAGCCCTGCTCTTTGAGAAGAGCGGCGGCGACGGCGCTGTCCACGCCTCCGGAGAGTCCGACAAATATTGTATGACTCATATGAGCACAGCATAACAAAATCACAAAAGTATGCGGCGGCCGATGTCGGCCGCCGCTGTGAAGTTGACCTTGGATCTATTCCTTTACGATCAGGGCACGTAAGCCGTTATGGAATTTCGACACGACCGACGCGCAACCGTAGGGATCAAGTTCCTCGTTATTGCGCAACATCCATAACCCCGGAAACTGGTAGTACCCGTTGCCACGAGTGCGGCTACCGAGTCCGAACAGCGCCTCGACGCCCATCACGGCCCAAGGTCGGACGAGCCGTTTTGTAGTCTGGCCGAACGCATAGAGTTCCTGCTGATCGGCGAACCGCCAGCCGTGCGTCCGAATCCTATGTTCGTTCTCGTCGACGTCGCTGTCGTCGAGGAGATCGTGGATGCTCATTTCAAGACGCCCTGCCCCTTTACTCCTGCGCAGAGGATAGTCGGGCGTATAGCCGCCCTCATAGGGAGGCACGTGGCTGTAATCGACTTCGACCTCGACCGAGAACGGTGGTGCGAGTCGAAGGTAATCGTCAAGCGCCGCAAAAACGGAAGCGCTGTTGATCAAGTGCTGCCACTTCTGCTTCGTGAATCCGTTCTCACGACCAAAGCGGACGACCCTATCGAGCGTGTCGATGTCCGGAGCCCGATGGTGGTGGCTTCGGGACTTTTCAGACTTCCACGACTCGCACCAAGTGAAATACTCGTCAGGTGGGATTTCGAAGAAGTCGTGCATCGCACGCCAGAGACCGGGTTGCGGCCTTGAAAGCGGCTCCCAGAATTCCCAGTGTCCGATACCGACCGAGAGACCGCGGCGAACGACCTCCGTCATGAGACCTAGGTCTTTTCCGAATTCAAAGTACTTGCCCATGTCAACCTCCATGTTGGCTGTAGCACACCCCTTGGGACCATTCCCTGGGCACACTACTTCTGAGCAGGTGCATAAAACCATTGCGTCCCCCTCCCGTCAAGGAGACCCCGAATCCAAGAGGCGTCACCTCTTGGATTCGACATACACCAACACTACTAGGTACCTAAATACAGGCGCTTTTTTCGCAGATGCTCGGCGTAGGTCTTACTGAAGTGAGTCACGCCCGTATTGTCCGCGAGGTAGTACAGATAGTCGTTTTTGGTCGGCATCACCGCGGCGCGAAGTGAGTCGAGCGAAGGACTTCCGATAGGCGTGGGAGGCAGACCTTTGTAGCGGTAGGTATTGTACGGCGAGTCGCTCAGTAGGTCTTTCGTCGTCAGCTGAAATGTCCCCTTGCCTATCGTATAGAGAAAGGTTACGTCCACCTGCAGAGCCATGCCGCGAGCGAGGCGGTTCCACAAGACGCCCGCGATCATGCGCCTGTCCGCACTGATGCGGGCCTCGCGCTCTACGATGGAAGCCATCTTGACTATCTCGTCCAGAGAATGTGTGGAGCTCGCTATCTGCGGCTGGATGACCGAGACCTGCTGGTCGAAGTTCTGTCGGAGCGTTTGCAGTACGGAGTCTTCGGTTACGTTCGGGAGGAAGAAGTACGTATCGGGAAAAAGGTATCCCTCCTGCGGTCTTGCCTGCGCGAGAAAATTTTCCGGCTCGAAGCGTTCAAGCCGCCTGCTGAATATTACCGCCATTTCTTTCGTCGTAGCGCCCTCATGTACGCGTATCCGCACCGGTTCGAGACCGAATGCACCTATTGAGAGCGCACGAGCCACCGCGAAAACGTCCCGCGGCTCTTTAAAGACGTAGTCTCCCGCGCGGATGGTCCGTTCATCGCCCATGAGCGTGATGAGGATGCGGAGTGCGAGCGCGGAGCGAACGACGCTTTTCTCCTCCAGTGTTGCGCTCACGGCTTTGAGCGGCGCGCCTGCAGGCACTTCCACAAGCGTAGCAACGGGAAAATTATCGGGCGGCTGTATCACGTACACGTACAAGTAGCCCGCAAGCGCGCCACCCAATATAAGGACGATGATGGTGCGGCGATTGGCGTGCGTGCGCCAATGCTCGGACGCCTCGGCGAGCCAATGATGTCCCGCGTCGTAGGCACGTTGTATGAATTGTGAAAGCGGTTCTTTTTCCATAATAAAAACACGGCGAACGGCTTATTTCGGCAAATTGGCCGGCGGTTCGGACTTCTTTGCCGGAATGCGCTCCAGGCCCGGCACTACGATGGATGCGGACGGCGGATGCCAAATCGTCGCCAAGACTTCAGTAGACATCATATTGTGCGGAAATATCCACGGCGAGTAGAAGTGCGAGCGTCTGCGGTAGACGTCGAAAAATCTCCTGTGATGCAGGCGCCAGCGCATGTCGTTCAAATCCTGCCACGGGTAGTCGAACGGGTTGCCCCATCGGCGCGGGCGGAGTTGGTTCATGTACTGCGGGTTGCCGAACGGGCGCCATATCCAGCGTATTGCAGTATAGCCCGGCGAGCCGAAATCCTTGGGATGTGCGATGTAGACGCCGCGCATCCCGACGTTGAAGGGGTGCTTGCCGTGATTGCGGTCAATCGTCTTTATCATCTCCGTGTAGCGGTACTGTTGAACACGCGCGGAGCGCTTCCACTGTTGCGCGGGGTCCTCCAGATTGCCGACCGTTTCCTGACGGAGTTTCTCCACTTCCTCGCGCATGAGCCCGCTGTAGCGCCCTTCCGTCTCAAACCACTTGCCGCCTTTTTTGCGGCGCGTGTCTTTGCACAACGTGATGATTATCTGTATCCACATTTGCTCGCTCGGTTTCAGATTGCTCATACGCTCCAGCACTTCGGCGAGCGGGTCCACGCGGTACTCCTCTTTCGGGTCTTTATCGAGCTCGAAGTCAATGTAGGTGCGTATCGGGTAGGCGTCGTTGCGCGGTTCGTAGCGCCAGTCGGTGGCAAAGCATTCATGCTTCTCTGGGTCGTATTTGAACTTCATCGCGTAGTCCTCGACCTCGACGAGTTCGACTTCGGGATAGTAGGCGTACATCATGGCTTCCACGTTGGGACGCCAGTTGTGCCAGCACCAGATGTAGAAGTGAATCTCTCCGCCGAACGACGCAATCTCAAAAGAGAAGAACGGCAGGACCTGTCCCTGCCACACTCTGTTGAAGAACGTCGTGACGCCGGAGTCTACCCAGAGTTTGGAAAGCGCGTTCTCCATGGCGCGCGGCGAGCGTGTAATGTCGCGCGGCATCTTCACCTCCAGCAGTAGGGGCTTAATCTTAAATAGGTAATTGCTGTGGCCGTACCAAAGCCAAACTTTCCACGCCGTGACGAGCATCGCGACGGGTATCCAAATGGGGGCGGTGCCGAGAAGCCACTCAAACGCGAAGAGCGGGAGGTTTGGAATCTGCTGCGAGAGGACGCCCAGGAGGCCAAAGAAGAAAATACTTAGCGTCAGGCACCGCGAAATACCCCAGTAGTTCCCGAAGAAACCGTCTATCACTATGTGGAAATCGAAGCTGAGAAGCTCGTTGAATATGCTCCGAATGTCCCCCGTGGTAAGGACGCCCTTTTGTTCATGTTCTCCGATGAACACCATGCGGCAATTGTAGCATCAGCGCGCCGCTTAGAGGCGCGCTGTACACAACCGCAACGGGTGAGGCTACTTGGCAAGCGCGTATTTCCCTTCCGGGAGACGCGCGAACATACTGTTTTGCAGATTGACGGCGATGGTGGCGTCTTTTACGTAGCGCTCGCGCTTCACGCGTTCCACTATCTCGTCGCGAGTGAGCGGCCCTTCGCGCTTCAGAATGCCTGCGATGACATCGCGTACGACTCCCGGCTCGTACCCCCACTCCTTAAGAGCATAGAGGCCGCGGCCGACCAGTACGAAACGGCCGTCCTTGATGAGTTCGTTGTGAGTCGTCGCGGGATGCGTCTCGCGAGAGAAAAGTTTTTCTATTGATTTGGCGACTTCGGTGAAGTGCATCGGTGAGCCGTGGCGCTTGAGCGTGAGATACGCGAAATCGCGCGTGTTCTTGATGCGGACGTGCGGAGAATCCTGTCTCCCCCACTCACCGAGCGGATTCCGGCCGATGCGCTTCGAGATAAGCAGCCAGCGCGGAAGAACTTCGGGTGTGCGCAGTTTGACACCCTGCTGCTTCAGATGCTTGGCGAACAGCTCCAAAAATTCCTCCTCGGGCGTGAGCTTGTTGGGCTCGAGGGAGCCGTACAGATTTGCGAGCGCCGTTTCCACTTGCTCGGCGAGTTGCTCGTCCACGTGCCAACGCGAGCGGAAATCGTTGTCTTCGCGACGGTCGTCGAAAAGGTGTCCTACGGTAAGAAGAAAAAGCAGATGGTTCCGCTCCGCTTCGTTTTTGGCGAGTTCCTCAAGTATGGTCTCTTCGGAAAGCACGCCGCCGAGCGCCGAGAGAGCCGTTTTGAGGCTCTCCAGGTGGGCGGCGAGCGCCGCGTAGGCCTCGGAATCGCGGACGCTTGAGATGCTGTGGTTTTCGATCTGGCGGATGCGTTCGCGAGTGATGCCGTATTCCTGTCCGATGGCGTCGAGCGTGCGGCGTTCGCCTTTTCCCGAGAGGCCGAAGCGGTCCGTAAGGACGCGGCGGGAACGCTCAGGTAGCCCCGCAAGCAGCTCTTTGGTGACCGTTTTAGGCGAAAATGAAAGCATATTGACTGTAGTTATACCCCGTGTCTTACCTTTTAGCAAGTAGACCCTATCCTGTCAACCCCGCGTCACTGCTTCGCCGAGGTCCCGCGCACGGTAGTGCATGTACCGCTTGCGGTCAACAGCGCGCGCTGTCCACATGTAAAGCACATTTCGCGACGGAATGCGTACACAGCTCCATGAACGGTAAATGGTACGATGCTGTGATGGCACATACCGCTGCACGCGTCCCCCCGCAAGATATTGAAATGGAGCAGGCACTTTTGGGTGCGCTTATGCTGAACCAGAACGCGATGTACGAGGTTGCCGACCTCGTCGGCGTGGACTCTTTTTATTCCGGAAAGCACCGCACAATTTTTGATGCAATGCTCTCTCTTTTCGGGAAAGGTGAGCCGATAGATGTCGTCACCCTTTCGGGCAAGTTGAAGGAGCGGAAGCTGCTCGCGGAAGTCGGCGGTGCCGGATATCTCTCCGAGCTCGTCGGCGCCGCGGCGAGCCCGGGCTCTGCGCGTCACTACGCGCAGGGTGTGCAAAGCAAATTCGTACTTCGCAGTCTCATAGACGCCGCGGCGCGCATCGGCGAGCTCGGTTTTGAGGAGGACCGTGATATCGAAGTCATTTTGGACGAGGCGCAGTCCGCGGTTTTCTCCGTGACACAGACACCGATGCTCCGGTCCTTCAGTGCGATAAAGGACGAGCTCACCGAAGCGTGGGAGCGTCTCGAAAGTCTGCAAAAACACAGCGGTTCCATCCGCGGTGTTCCGACCGGATTTCAACAGCTCGACAACATGCTGGCGGGTCTGCAGAAATCCGACCTCATTATCCTCGCGGCGCGCCCCAGTATGGGTAAGACCGCGCTCGCCCTCGATATCGCCCGTCTTACAGCGACCAAGCACAACACCGCCGTCGGCATCTTCTCTCTCGAAATGAGCTCGCAGCAACTCGTGGACCGCATGCTCGCGGCGCAATCGGGAGTGAACGCGTGGCGCCTGCGCACTGGCAAGATTAAAGGCGAGGATGAATTTGAACGCTTGCAGGCGGGCATGGGCGTGCTTGCCGAAGCTCCCATCTATATAGATGACAAGGCGTCCACGACCGTACTTGCGATGCGCTCTGTCGCGCGCAGGCTCAAAATGGAAAAGGACCTCGGGCTCATAATCGTGGATTACCTCCAGCTCATCACGCCGACGTATTCGCGCGGGAGCGACAACCTCGTTCAGCAGGTCACCGAAATATCGCGCTCGCTCAAAGCGATGGCGCGCGAGTTGGAAGTTCCCGTCCTTGCACTCTCTCAGCTCTCCCGCGCCGTGGAGCAACGCCGCGGCCGCCCGCGCCTTTCCGACCTCCGCGATTCTGGCTCCATCGAACAAGACGCCGACGTCGTGATGTTTATCCACCGCGAGGATAAGATGAACGACAATTCGGACCGTCCGGGCATCGCCGAAATCCTTATCGAGAAGCACCGCAACGGTCCTGTGGGCAAGATAGAGTTGCGCTTCGACGAGGAGAAGACAACCTTCCTTCCCATAGACAAGAGTGACTTCGGCGATTTCGCGACGGAAACCACCGTCGAGGGCGACGCGCCGTTTTGATTCATGGATGCTATTGAGAGTTTAATAAACTTGTTTCAGCGCTTTCCGGGTATTGGCCCGAGGCAAGCGGAGCGGTTCGTGACTTTTTTGCTCCGCAGTTCATCCGCGACGCGCCGCGAACTGGCCGAAGCCGTCCAGTCGCTGGGCAGTTCGGTGCATCAGTGCGCGGAATGCATGCGCTACTTCGCAGGCAAAGATAAGACGTGTTCCATCTGCAGTAATCCTGAGCGCAACGCGCAATTGCTCGCGGTCGTTGCCTCGGATGCGGATTTGGCCGCGCTGGAGCACTCTCACAACTTCCGCGGTACTTACTTCGTTCTCGGCGGCACTATTTCTCTCGCGTCAGAGAAGACGAGCGGCCTGCGCGTGAAGCAACTTCTCGCTTCAATCCCCTCACGTATCAAAAATGGATTGAATGAAATAATTCTTGCCTTCCCTGCTAATCCAGAGGGTGATGCAACTGCCGTCCGACTCCGGGAAGTATGTCGGGAGATCGTAACTCCCGATATCCGGATAACGGCGCTCGGTCGCGGACTCTCGACCGGTAGCGAGCTGGAGTATGCGGACCCGGAGACAATAAAAAGCGCTTTGGAGAGCAGGCGGTAGATTTGATAAAAGATTTGCGCCGCCGGTGTACGTGCCGGCGGCGCTTTTCACCTACAAACGGCCAATTATTGCCCGTCGCGTTTTTTTGCGTACGCGCCGTACAAATAGGCGTATTCTTCTCCCGCCGCAATACCTTTTTCTGCAAGGGCGTTTATTGCCGCTGCCTCTTCGTGCAGTCGCATCGCCGCAGGTAGACGAATGAAGATCAGCTCTCCGTCTCTATCCTGTCGCCGCAGAGCAGTTGATGCACTCAGCATTCATATCCTCCCGATTGATTGAGCGAGAGGTCCAGTATTCCAAAATGCATATGAAGGAGGTGTTAAGAGAACGCTGTTCTTGCTTTTGCGCACCGCTCTCGGCGGCCGCCTGCGAGAGCCGAAAATAGGATTGCCCGCACCACTCAAGGTGCGGGCAATCAGGTTGCACTTCAGTAGGCCATGAGCACGGCATCCGTGTAGTCGGTAAGGTCGCCATCCCGTCGTTCCGACCATGTCGCGTAGAGATCGTCACCGTGTACGCCGCGACGTAGTAAGAGGCGTGTGGGGTGCTTGCCGTGACCGAAGTTGAGAAAATGCGGTGCATGTGCGACAACGACGTTGTTCAACCCGAGGCGCTCGTTCGTACACGTCGCCCCGAATAGGAACCCTGCCGCTGCCGTCGTTTGCCGGCCATGGAAAGGCTCAGCAGTCAGTATCGCACTTTGCACGCTCCACGGTGCACTAGCCTCCGACGGGCGGCGAATCAGAAGGAAGCGGTAGTGCAGCTCCTCATTGATGCGCGCCGCGAGGCACTGAAGCAGCCGTTGACCGCGCTCAGTCGCAATCCGTCCGTTGTCTTGCGCCACCTGTAAGACGCTGGCTAAGTACGTACCCTTGAGATCAACGTCGGTCTGCGCATACACGCGGGATATGTGCGGGATATCGGTCGGTTCGATGGTGATACCGTTTATTGACACTGGCACCTCCTGTAAGTTGCCTGTTGCCGTCTTGCATCTCACTGGATGCAAGACACTGAACGGCAGTATACGCAGCGAAAGATGCAGGTCAAAGTGATGATTGACAATGAAGCGGCCGTCCCTTGGGGACGGCCGCATAGTTGTACGGATGCATCCTGACCCTTCAGGCGGGCAAGGCGGTGATGCGCACTTTTGCGTACGGCTGGCGGTGGCCGCGTTTCTTGAAGTAGCGGCTTTTCTGGCGATAACGGATTACGGTCACCTTGTCGTCGCGACCCTCCTCGATGAGTTCAGCCGAGACTTTGGCACCCGTCACGTATGGCGAGCCCACTTGTGTCGATTTGCCGTCGTCGGTGAGAAGCACTTTGTCAAATGTAATCTTCGTACCTGCACCCGTAACACCGGTGATTTTTTCAATATCCAAAACGCTGTCCTGCGTGACAACATACTGCTTGCCGCCCGTCTCGATGATAGCTATCTTGGCCATATAAGAGGGATTACTATATCTCGTATCCACAGGAGGCGCAAGTGTGCGTTGACAGAATGCCTACTGCGCGCAAAATGGTCCGAGCTGTGGGGCTCACTATGGATGCACACCCATGCTGGGCTTCATTTTGTTGACGGTTATCTTCGCGGGCATGCTCGCGCTGATAGCCTGCGATTATCTCAACTGCCGGCACACTACAGTATTGTAGGCGCCGCACAACGAGATAGGGGGCCCGTCCGGGCCCCTTGTCATTGACCCCACGCCGTGCGCGCGGAGTCAATCTTCTTGTTGCGAGACCGGTCGCTCCAGTAGCGGCGTTTCGAGCTCCGCCGATTCGCCAGTGATACGCATGACGTCTTTATCTATCTTTCCCAACTCCTTGGAGCCGGCGTTGAAGTGATTGACGGTAGTCGAAAGCGAATTGCCGATTTTCTTATAGTAGTCCTGATACGCGTTGAGATGCCTGCCGAGTGCCTCCACGTTTTTCGCGATGTCTTTGGCCGTCTCTTCGATTTTGAACGCCTTGAATCCGTAGAGGACGGACTGGAGGTACGCGGCGAAAGTCGTCGGACTCACGATGATGACTTTTTTCTCGTTGTACGCGTAGTCGATAAGATTGCGTGTATTGACCTTGACCGAGCCGACCTCGTTGATAAGCAAGTCGTAGTAAATCGCCTCCGCGGGAATGTACATAAAAGCAAACGGCAGTGTGCCGTCCTTGGGACGCACATACTTCGAGGTCTCGTCTATACGCATCTTGAGGTCGTTCTTAAACTGCTTCTCGAGCTCCGCGCGTTGTGTGTCGTCAATCGCGTTGACCAGCCGCTGATAGTTGTCGAGTGAGAATTTCGCATCTATCGGTATGACACCTTCTTTAGTTTCTATGACTGCATCCACCGTTTCGCCGCCGGGGAATTCGTACTGCATTTTGTATGAGCCGGGCGGCAGTATGTTGGAGAGGATGAGCTCGAGCGACGCTTCCCCGAGATTCCCCCGCTGTTTCTGGTGCTTGAGCACCTTCTCAAGGTTGGCGAGTTGGTCGGCAATGACCATGAAGCGCGTCGTGGACTCGTTGGTCTTCGTCTGCTCGACGCGCACCTCGGTCAACTGCTTGGCCACAAGGTCGCGGATGTCGGTCGCGAGCTTCTGGCTCTCGCCGAATTGCGCGCGCATGTTCTCGAACATGCGGCTTGTCCCCTCTCCGAGTTTTGTCTCCAACGTCCTTTCCAACTCCTGTATCCGCTGCTGAAGCAACACCATCCCCTGCGTCTCCTGCGGAGTTTTGCGCGCCCATACTACATACGCGAGGAGCGCGAAAATGGCGACGAGAAGAGCGATGATGAGCCATTCCATAGAGCGATTGTACCATGCGACGTTCTTGGTATACCCCGTGAGATATCTACACTTCCATAGTCAGATTCGAAATTTTACATTGTTATCTCACGGGGTATACTTGTGCGATGTTGACCGCGACAATCCGTACCGACATGACCGCCGCAATGAAAGCGCGCGACGATTTGCGCGTGCAGACACTGCGCGGAGCACTCGCTGCGTTTACGAATGAGCTCGTCGCCAAAGGCCGAAAGCCGACTGAAGAGCTCGCCGACAACGACGCGGTCGTCGTCCTCAAACGTCTCGGAAAACAGCGCAAGGAAGCCGCAGAGGTCTATACAAAAGGCGGCCGCGCGGAACTCGCTGAGAAGGAATTGAACGAATTGAAGATAATAGAGTCCTATCTGCCGCAGAGCGCGGGTCGCGACGAAATAGAGAAAGTCGCGCGCGCCAAGATGGCCGAGCTCGGAGTGACGGAAGCGAGCGGCGCCGGCAAGTTGATGGGCGCGGTCATGAAAGAGTTCGCTGGCAGAGCCGACGGTACCGACGTGAAGGAGGTCGTGCAGAAATTGTTCTCATAGTGTACACTCGCGCAAGTTTCTGAGTTCTATCGCGTTCAAACCTCACCCCGCATAGCGGAGGACTCGCATGCACAAAGAGCCTTTTGTGAGCAGTATCTACCGCAGCGAGCACGAGTTTCAGCCTGCGGCGCGTACACCCTTGGTCATTTTGGATGATGCGAAGCGGCAACGTAATCGCGCAAGGTCGCGGCATCAGCGATATGCGAGCACTTCCTCGCTCGCTATCGCGCGTGCGACTTACCGGCAAATCGGCGAGAAGCATCCTGCCGACGAGGCATCGCCTGCAGTAGCGCCGCAGGTCATGAGCAATACTTTGCTCGCACACATCGTCGCGGCGATAGATGCTCGGTACCGGCGTGGTGTAAACTTTAGCGAGCTCATGGATTATGTCCTTGACCGCATCACGCCGATGACCGACTCCGAACGCCACGCCTACCGGAAGCAGATCGGCGAAACCTACGAACGGAGGCGCAGTGCGCGTCGCGAGGAAGAAGAGAGTCTCTGGGTCGCACGACTTCGTGCGCACCAATGAGCGTGAAGAATACCGCCGCGCAAGGGATTGGATGTAATCCACCTTGCGCGGCGTTTGTTTTGCAATCAACGGTACGCGAGCACGCCGATGACGGATGCAATCGCAGCAATAGAGATAACGGTCACAAACGCGACGGGCAGCGACACCTTAAGCGCTGTGCCAGCTCCGACGACACAGATGACGATGCGGCCGAGCGCGAGTGACATTTCTTTGAGCGCCGTATATTCATCAACGTACGAGCCGCCGTCCGCGGATTGTTCAAATGCGACGGGGTCAATGCCCATGCGCCGCGGGGTCGTCGTGTAGAAATACGAATCGGCGAGTATGACGCCAATGGGCGTCGCGACGGAGAGCCGGAACAGCCATGGCGTCACGGCAAATACCGCGTCATAAAAACCGGATTGTTGCAGACGCGCTCGCCGCAGTAGTTTGCGCACGAACGTGCGGGCGAGTATCGCGACGACAAATGTGAACGAAAGAATGATGCCAAGCATGCCGTATGACCAACCGGTAATGAGAAACACCGCAATCGGCCAAAAGAACAGGAGCGTGGCACCGGAAAGGCCCTCAAAAAAAGATTGCGTGACGATGGTGCGGTTCTCCGGCTCCCAGAGTTGCGCAAACGTCTCGCGGTACTCCCAAGAGAAACCTTCGTGCACTTCCGCCATGAAATAAATCGGAAGCGCGGACAGCACGATAAGTGCGGCGCCGATGTCGAGCAGCCACACGGGAGCAACGGCGGCGAAGGCGATAAAAAGGCCGCTCGCAAGCGGAGCGAGTGCGATGACGAATTCGCCCGCGAGAGGGAGCCTTGATGCGCGCGTCGCGCGTGCCTCCAGCTCAAAGGGTATCCAGTACAAAGCGCGATAGATGCCGAGCGCTACCGCGAACACAATGAGAGCCTCGGGCGCATAAGCACCTCCCCACACTCCGACAAACGCCGCACCAAGTACGGCGAATGCCGCGGCGGCTGAGACAGTCGCATACAAGAGCATCCTTCTCGCGCCCCCGCGCAGGGCGCGTGCGCCGTAGGGCGTGACAAGGCAGGTAATCGCCTGCGAGAGAGCATAGAGGAGCGCGGTGCGGGCGAGCGCGTGCGCAATGTCCGGCTCGACAAGAAAAAAATATTGGAACGCGAATATCCACGCAAATATGTTGGCGCCAGCGAGCGCGAAGCGCATCAGAAAACGATGGAGAGAAAGCGCTGTCATGACTGGTATTCGTGGATATCTTTATGAGCCCGTGTCTTGTGGGCGATAAGCGGAAGAAAAACTACCATGGCATAGCCCGCCCAGATGCTCCAATCAGAGTATATGTCCCACCCGCTGAAGGGCACGCTGTACACGGCGTCCAGAAGCGCCATCACAAGCGCCCAGCCGCACGAGTACGGCAAAATGTCTCTCCACGAATCGTAACGCAGAGAGCGGCCTGCAACGATGGTGACCGTTATCAGCACGAAAAGCTCAAACACCAGTCCCACAATGCTTCCGTCCAGCTCGTAAATCATAAGCCCTGACCACGCGAGGGCAATCACCGCATAAATCACAATGCCCCATCCAAGGAGCGCACCGTATCTCATGACCTCATTATGAGCCATAAATGCGTGAACTGCCTGCTTACATGTGGATACGCAAACAGCCGCGTTTGACGCGGCCGTTTGCTTTCAAACTTTGAGGGGTTACCAGCTTCTTCCGCCGCCGCCACCTCCGTTGCCTCCACGCCCACCACCGAAACCGCCGCGGTCGTTACCGCCGCCGCTCCGGAAATCGCGTCGAGGACGGTCTTCCATCGGGCGCGCCTCATTTACGGTGAGCGAGCGTCCGCCGAAGTCCTTCCCATTCCACATCTCAATCGCCTTCTGCGCTTCCTCGTCGGAAGACATTTCCACGAAACCGAAACCCTTCGAGCGGCCGCTCATCTTGTCCATGATGATGACGGCAGACTCAACGGTCCCCGCTTGTGCGAAGGCGTCTTTGAGCTCTGTGTCGGACGTGCTGTAGGGCAGCCCGCCGACGTATAGCTTCTTTGCCATGATTCTTTGTCTGTGTTTCCTCTAAAATAATGTAAACCAACCTTTCCACGTTTTTTATGGAAAACTTACATTCGCAGACATCATGCGGCACCCCAGAAAATTGTCAAGCTGAGCGGAAGGATAAGAAAGCGCCAGATACAAATGAATGTATCTGGCGCAGAATAATGAGAGAAATGAACAAAAAGAACAATAAAAGAAAAGAAGGAAGTCACGGTGACCGTCGGTTAAACCGAATAGTAAGTTAGCGGCGTGATTACAATATGTAATCACACTGCCTCGGATAACCGACGAGGTCGACCGGATACCTTTCTGCACGGAGCAGAAAGGTCAGGTTTGTACGGTGCGGCTTTTAAGCGCCGGACCGTGGGACCGGCAGGTCGTAGTCGACGCCGGTGATGACACGGCCGCTTACAGCTGCGGCAACTTCTTGTTGGTCAGCGCCGTTCAAGTTTTGCACTGCCCGCGAATTGCCGATACTGACCAGTCGGTCAAGTGTACCGGCGTGCGAAACAGCGATGAGGACGCGAGCTACCGCGGTCAAGTTTTTCGCCATGAGTAAGCTCCTTCCAAGGGGTTGAACAAGGTCAGCTATTTAGCTGATGAATGTACAATTTACTCACTTACTGTAACACAGACGCTGCAACTGCTGCAAGCTTTCAAGACTTGGGTGTGGACAAGTGCGACGCGAGACTGCCGGGACGGGAGTAGGCGTATACATCCTTGATGCCAAGGTCTTGCGCGAGCAGAAGGACGACCTCGATGAGTTGATTTGAAACGGGCGCATTCTCGTTTATCGTAACGTCTTTCGGCTCGGGATATTTGACGAGCATGTTGTACCCGAGCGAGCTTTTGTCTTCCGGACGTCCGCCCTGAATAAGGCCGACGAGTTCCGCGCCGCCGCCTCCCCCTTTCGGTTTCTGGTGAAATTTGTACACGGGGTCATCGGGGAGATATTTTTGTACCTCCGCGATATCAGGAGTTCGCGTCACCTCCGGTATATCTTTCGGCCGGTAGTCGGCACTGCAAATGGAGACGCACACGAGCGCCGTGCCGTTGCGGTCCGTGACACCCGGCGATAAGAGTTCTGCATATTTTGTTTTTAACAGCTGGTCGGCAGACAGGCTCGTGCGGATTATGGCGATTTGCCCCGCGAGAGAATCATCGGGCTTTGCCGCGAGCACTGTAAGCACCTGCGAAGTTTGCTTTTCATACGCGGGACGCTCTACCGTAAGCGGCGCCCAGCATTTGTTGTGAAGCTCAAAGGATGCCTGCATCCAACGCGAGTCGCGATGCAAAACGCTGAAACGGTACTTCGACGTCTTGAGGAGGCCGTATATAGACTCAAATTTTTCGTACGGCAACTGGCTTTTCAAGACGCTCCGTTGCACCTTGCCCGTCGACGTCATCGGCAGAAGTCCGCTCGCGAGCGAAGTGATGTATTTGGGGGTCTCATACGCGCTCAAGTACGGAGTGCCGAGGAGAAAGGCGCTCTTCAAGCGTCGTTTTGCGCCGTCCTCATCGATATTCTCTTTCCACGAAATGACTGCTCCGGCTTCCTCGCCGTACCGCTCGTCCGGGACGGAAACGACGTGCACTTGGTCAATATCGGCGGATATCTTTTTTAGCGCATTTTCCACCGCCACGGGGG
>Ga0209542_10011005_pt1 | contig 16152 bp, 16 predicted proteins | sample RifCSPhighO2_01_FD_184028 | JGI IMG/M metagenome (GOLD analysis project Ga0209542, IMG submission 184028) | Soil microbial communities from Rifle, Colorado - Rifle CSP2_plank highO2_0.1 (SPAdes) (version 2) | ecosystem: Environmental > Terrestrial > Deep subsurface > Rock core/Sediment ... | reverse complement strand
TCTGGTTGTTGGCCGGAGGCAATCAAACCTTTTCTTCTCTGGCCCAAGGTTTGGCTCAACAACGACTGGAGGTGTCGGCGGAGGTGCTGGAGGATTGGCTTTTGACGTTGGAAGACGGGGGGTTTGTCGAACTTTTTTCCGGTGGCCAGCTGGTGGAAGAAAATGATGAATACCCTTACCGCCTAACGGCCGTCGGGCGCGAGTTGGTTGGTGAAGCGTCGTCTCCAGTCAAGACGGCAAACTGAAATCGGAGGGGAGAGGAAGGAAAAAGTTTCCGGGCCCGGGCGCGTCGCCTCGGGTCTTTTTTTGTCGAAATTTCGCGCTTAAAAAGTGGCGAGGTAGAGGAGAAAAGCCAAGACCAAAGCGAGGCGGTAGAAACCGAAGGTGGCGAAGGAACGGCGGCGGACGAAGTCCAAGAGCCAGCGGATGGCGAAGAGGGCGGTGAAAAAGGCGGCGAGGAAGGCGAGCGCGAGGCCGTTGAATTGTTCCGGCGTGAAGAGTTGATAGTTTTTGACGAGGTCAAGGGCGGTGGCGGCAAGGATAGTCGGCACGGCGAGAAGGAAGGAGAATTCCACCGCCAGTTGCCGGTCGGCGCCCGCTAAGCGGGCGCCGACGAAGGCGGCGGCGGCGCGCGAGACGCCGGGCACGAGAGCGAGAGCTTGAACGAGACCGATAAAGGCGGCGCGACCTAGTCGTAGGTGCGCCGCCGATTCCAGTTCAGCGGCGGGCGGCCGGTGGACCAACCAGCGTTCAAAAATAATCAGGAAGAGGCCGCCGAGAGCCAAGGCCCAGAGTGTCACCGCCAGGTCTCCGAGGAGATAATTTTTCACCAGCGGATAAAAAAGGAAGCCGAGGAGGCCGGTAGGAATGAAGGCGATAACGACGCGCGCCAAAATTTCCCGGTCCAAAAATTGCCGCCAATAAGTAACGAGAACGGCCAAAATCGCCCCGCTTTGAATGGCGATTTCCACCGTTTTCACCGCCGCCGACTGCGGCAAGCCGAGAACCGTGGCCGTCAGCGTCAAGTGGGCGGTGGAAGAAATCGGCAGGAACTCGGTCAGTCCTTCCACCACCCCCAAAACCAACGCCTGAAAAATCGTTAGCATTTATTTGTTAGGTTTAATTTCTTTTAATCTGGCTATCCACAGTTTGATTGATTTCCCCCCCGCTTTCTGATACTGTTTTTGGTGCAGAACCCGTTTCTGCCCTACCCGTGGATACGGGTTGACTATCCGCAAAAACCGGGCCCCCGTGGCCGGGTTTTTGCTTTTTCATCGCAATGTAGGATTTGATGTCTTGGGCACTTATAACCAAATCGGCAAATCGGCGGAGATTTTCTTGGATGAAGCCGCCCTTAATCAGAATCGTTTTTTTGCCTAGCTTTTTTAAATGTCGCAACAGGGGCGCAAAATCTGCGTCGCCCGAAAGTAGGCAGTAAGAGTCGTAATCTTCGATTAAACGAACAGAATCAAGGGTAATTTCTACGTCAAAGTTTGATTTGGGAATGACGATATATTTGCCGGAACCGTCGATTTTAACTGCTCGCGTGATTCCGGCCAATTCGCCGTCCTCAAGATAATGTTTTATTTTCTGCATCGGCTTGGTGAACACTCGTCGATTGCCAAAGATAAATCGGGCCGCCCCCATAAATTTTCCTGAACCGGTGTTGTCAAAATCGGTGCCGTAATAAAAACGAATATCGATAGAAAAAGCGTCCAGGAAACTTTTTAAACCCCTAAGATCGACAGCCAGATGTTGATTGATAGGAAGTAAAGTCCCATCTTCTGCCAACTCGTCTTGCTCATACCACTTATTGACATTGGCAAAATCAATAAAAGTGAGAATGTGTGGTAATTGTTCGGGGTTAATTCCCAGCCAGTCACGGATATGCTGTCGTTTTAATTCATCGAGGTCCATATTTGGCGGCGTCAGAAATTAAAAGTTTAAAAGTTTTTCTAAAACCAGCGGCAATTCTCTGATGCCGTCCTCGCCGCTGAAGTGACCCCGATTGGACTCAATCGCCGTAACGGCGCCGAGTCGTTGTTCAAATAATTCCTTGTCGCCCAAGGGCACGAAGTCATCGTTGTCGGAGAACAAGGCAAAAAACTTTTGACCGCGTTGCTTCACTTTTTCAAAATCAATCGGCGTTTCCAGCCACGGCCGGGCGACCTCTTTTTCCGCGGCGGTTTCCAGATTCGTTAGATTAAACCAGCCGGCGACGAAAACCGCGCCGCCGATTTTTTTGCCGGCCGGCAGAGTTTCCAAGTAGCGAATAATAGTTTGGGCCCCGACGCTATGGCCAACGAAAAAAGTATTTTCATCCGCTTCGCCGACAATCTCGGATAAATGAGCCACCCAATTTTCAATTTTCGGTGCCGCCGGTTCCGGCATCGTCGGCACCTGGACTTCAAAACCTTTTTGCTCCAGCTCTTTTTTCAACCACGGAAACCAGCCCTCTTCCGGATAACCATACCAACCGTGAACAATAAAAACCCGTTTTTTCTCGCCCCTTCGTTTATGTGGATAAATCATTGACTTTTATTTGCTTTTTGTTAAATTGGGACTGATACTCACGAAAAGGACCCCTGCGGAGTTCCGTCTCCGTCGGGGGCTTTTTCTTTCTGGATTTGTAAAATTGACCTTTGGTCGCTTAAGTAAGCAATGGGCGCCCCGGTTCTTTTAAGGAGCACTGAGCAGAGATTTGTAAAATGAGGAGACAATATGGTTTTTATTTTTCCGCGTCCTTTAAGGAATCTTACCAGACCGGCATAGTCCCCGTCGCTGGAGACGAGAACCACTTTATCAAATTTGTTCTCGTAAGCGTCGCAGGTTGCTTGGAGAACCAAATCGGCATCGCAGTTGCCTTTAGGTTTTCCATTGCCGTCGTAAATCACTTCTTTGAATACCAAAGTAAAACCACATTCCTGCAGGTATTTATATAGCCCTTTGTACTTAGGAATCAATCCAATAAAAATGTAAGCATTCTTTACGCTATATTTTTCGGCTAACCAAATTCTTAGCCGCCGGTAATCTAAAAGCCAACCGGAGACAGAAATGCCGTTATAAAGATTCGCGCCATCAATATAGGCAAAATTGTTTTCTTTAAGAATCATTTCTTCCGTTTATCAAGTCTACCACGCTCCGGAAAAATTTTTGGTCGGCTGCTCGTGTTCTCCGATCTAGAACCTCATGAGGTGAGATCTTGTAAGGTATTTTAACACACTTTTCTTAATTGAATTGACCCGTCTCGGTCGGGCCCCAATAACATCGTTTATTCTAATGATTGATCAACCAGCTTCTTTGTTTCTTTGAGATAAAGAAATGGATAATATTTTTCGTAATTTTCTTTGTTTATAAAAATAGACTTGTCTGCATCATAAAGCAGTTTGCCCTCAATGGTTTTAGCCCCTCCCCTCGTTTTTCGGTGAGGAGTTGAGTGGTCTAGCATAATCTCTTTTACTTTCGAGATCTTTTCTTTCGGATAATCGCGTTTCTCTAAAAAACGAGTGGCCGCCTCAATACTGGCTTCTACGTGGGCTTCATAAGACCGATAATCTATATCATGGAAAATGATCGCTAGTTTGAGGAGCTCCAGATCGGCTTGCGGGTAGTATTTACTTAGCAGAAGTGCTCTGTTCATCACGTTTTGAATTATGTGTCCACTGATGAAGTGGGTCATTAAGCTGATACTGCTCTTTCGCAAATTTCCCAGCTTCGCTTAGGATGTCCATGTTTTTATTTTAGTTTTGTTGCGGGACTTGGACTCGAACCAAGATAAACAGATCCAGAGTCTGTTGCCCTACCATTAGACGACCCGGCAATAGCATCAAGTTAGCAGAAAACGACTTTATTTTCCAGTCGGGCGGGACAGCGGCAGTTACAACATAAGAAAGCGCGGTCCTCCTGGCCCGCGCTTTTGGCAGTAAACACATATGTCAGGCCAGTTCAGACAACCACAACTCCACGTCGGCGTCTGACGGCATTCTCCAGTCGCTTCGCGGCGACAAGGCAACGGAGCCGACTTTGGGGCCATCAGGCATAACTGATCGTTTCCATTGGTTTCCGAAAAACCGTTGGATGAAAACGACCAGCCACCTCTTGATTTCCTCCGGGCCGTAGATGCCTCGGAAGGCGTGTTCGGCCAAGAAGAGAATCTTTCGAGGCGAACTGCCCCAGCGAACGAAGTGGTACAGAAAGAAGTCGTGAAGCGCGTATGGCCCGATGATGCCCTCCGTCTTCTGACTGATGCTCCCGGGCGTATCGCAGACGAGCTCCGGTGATATCGGAGTGTCCAGGATGTCCCGCAGCACATCGGCCAAGTCCAGGAGTTCATTCTGTCCGATTGCTCCGCCGACCACATACTGAATCAGCGTTTTGGGGATTCCAGCGTTCACGTGATAGTGGGAGATGTGATCGGCATTGAAAGTGCACCATCCGAGAGCAATCTCGGAAAGATCGCCAGTTCCCAAGACCAACGCCGAACCTAACCTGTTGGCCAGATTGAGTAATGTCTTTGTGCGCTCTCGAGCCTGGACGTTTTCGAATGTTACATCCTGTCGCTCGACACCAGAGTGGCCAATCTTCCTGAATTCCTGCTGTGCTGCGGGAATGATGTCGATCTCTTGAAACGACGTACGCGCTGCCGCTGCCAAGCGTCTGGCATTCTCTTGCGTTCTCGATCCGGTACCGAAACCCGGAAGGCTCAAGGCGTAAATGTCCTCAAGTGGTCTTCCGAGAAGCCGGTACGTTTTGATCGCAACCAAGAAAGCGAGGGCGGAATCGAGTCCGCCAGACAGGCCCATCACCACCCTCTCTATGCCGGTTTGTTCCAAACGTTTGGCTAAGCCGGCAGTTTGGATGCTGAAGATCTCGCGGCAAGTTTCTTGTCTTTTGTCGAGATCGACTGGAATGAATGGAGTTGGTAACAAGGGCCGCCGGAGCTTCTCAGTTTTCTTGTTCTGCCCCGATCCCGCCACCTCAATCTCGATGGTGCGATAAGCACGACCGCCCAACTCAGCGCCAGCGTCATTGAAGCTGTTGGTGCGCTGGCGATCCGAACAAAGCTGCTCGAAGTCCAAATCGGCGCAAATAATCTGATTGTCTCGTTTGAAGCGATCAGATTCGCGCAGGATAATACCGTTCTCGGCAACAATCGCATGTCCGTCAAAAACGGTATCGGTCGTCGACTCGTGCGGTCCGCAGGACACATAGGCATATCCGCAAACGGCCTTCGCCGATTGCATGGCCACCAACTGTCGGCGAAACTCAGTCTTGCCCACGAGGGCGTTGGAAGCCGAGAGGTTCACCACGAGCGTTGCTCCAGCCAGAGCGGCGAATGAGCTCGGGGTAATTGGCATCCAGAGATCTTCACAGATCTCGATTGCCAACACCAGGTTGGACTCGGATTTTGATCGGAAGAGAAGATCAGTTCCAATCGGCACTGACTTACCATCGATCAGTACTTCCTTCGATCGCAGGTCGCGAGCCGAAGTGAACCAACGCCGTTCGTAGAACTCGCCGTAGTTCGGCAGATTTGTCTTCGGAACGAATCCGATGATGGTCTTGCCGCCGAGCACTGCCGCCACATTGAACAGTTTACCGTCGACATCGAGAGGCAAACCGACAATCGCCAGCTTGTCCCCCAAGGTGTTCAGATTTCCCGCCAACTCGACCAAGGCTTCGCGCGCCTTTTCGATCAGACATGTTTGTCGAAACAGATCGCCGCAGGTGTAGCCAGTCAGAGCTAGCTCTGGAAAGATGACCACGGAAGCACCCTCTTTGTTGAAGGCCTCTCGAGCCAACTTCCGGATCTCTGCGGCGTTGTAGGGAACATTGCCGACCTTGAGTTTTGGTACTGCTGCCGCCACTCTTACCAAACCGTAGTTTTTCATCCTTTTCCTTTCTGTATCTAGAACTTGCTTGATTTCAAACACCAAAAAATCGCAACCTGAGGCTACGACTTGCCCATAAACATAATGCACGAGTTGTTTAAAGTTGTCAATTTTTTGATAAAAATTAACGGGCATTGCACCTAGATGCAATACCCGTTGCCTGCCGGTCAATAGACCGGGGTTTCCGAAAAATGACAGTTGTAACCAAAAACCCGTTTGTATCTCTCGATTTCGTCCTTCGGGCCGATGGCTTTATCGATGTTGTCGGAAAGCTTCACTAGCTTGCGGCCCATAGCTTCGATCGCCTTGGTGACGAGCGACAGGGATTTGAACCCCAGATCGTTTGTGGCATTGGTGCCCCAGCCAAAGGTCACTTGAATCCGGCCACGGAAGTGGGTAATGATCTTGATCATTGTCGTCACATCCAGACCGTCGCTGAAGACAATCAGTTTTCTCCGCGGATCGATTTCCAGATCCCGGTAGAACTTGATGACCCGCTCGCCGAACTTGATCGGATCGCCGGAATCGTGCCGAAAGCCTTTCCAGCAGCTTGCTTGTTCCCTGGTCATAATACGAAAGACACACTCGCTGCCGAAGGTGTCGGGCAAGACGATTGAGAACTCCTCGCCGTACTCATCCCACCACGCCCGCAAAAGCTCTCCTTGAGAGGTACGCAATCCCTCGTCGGTTTCGCCATTCACTCCGGCCAAGATCATCTGCAGCTCGTGGGCATTGGTTCCCATTGGTGTTATCCCATACTTCATGGCCAGAAGCATATTCGACGTCCCCAAGAGTTGCTTGGGCAGTTTGTCGATAAAGACCCGCACCACATATTCTTGCCAGGCTCTGGAAAATCGCCGCCGTGTTCCAAACTCCATGAACCGGATCTCGGGATATTGTCGCAGAAGTTCGATTTTACTGAACAAGCGTTTCTTGCCCTCGGCGATGACGGCCTCTTCCTTCGATATGCCCACCTTCTCCAGTTGAGCTCTGTAGTAGAGCTCGTTGGCGATTGAAAGGGAGATGGTCTCCCAGTGAGACGCCTCGTTCCACTTGCCGAGGAACTCCAACCGGATCTGGTCTCGCCAGTACTCGAGCTCGAACGGCGGCAAGGCCAGATTCCCAAAGAAGTCCAGGTACGGATCTTTGAAAACTAGTTTGCCGTTCACTCGTTGCTGGCGCAAGAAGTGGACCTCCTCGCTTTTGGCGCGAAGACCTCTAGCGTGCCGTAGCTCCTCGCGGAACTGGCCTTGGTCGATTTCTCGAGCCAAGCACACAAATTTTGTGCGGTTGGTAAAACCGAAGCGCACCGGTACATCAGGGTAGTGGTTATGGATAAACTGCCCCATCGTACCCTTGTACTGGTCGACATCGAGCAGAGATGTGACGATCGGTTCGTCAACTTTGCCTAGCAACATTTTGAGACCTCCTCTCTTTTGGTTTTTGATTGTCAATTTCCCAAACCCCGCTTCTGTAATCTAAGCATTATCAAAATGTAATGTCAAGGGCCAGTTGACTTGACAAGCAAAATCACATTATGCTAGTTATTAAAGCTGGAAGACGCGTGTCTTCCTAGGATTGTTGACCTTTGTCAACTGAATTGTAAGGAAAGTGAGGTTGAGAAATGGGCAGTAGGCTCAAGATTCACCTGGTCATCATCGATCCCCAGAATGATTTCTCGGCGAACGATGATGGTAGCCCGTATTCCGTTAAGAACGGCAGCGGGAAGTCACTGGTCGCGGCCTTGCCCGTAAAGGGTGCGGTCGCCGACATGGAGCGTGTTGCGAGGTTTGTCGATCGAGTCGGCAAAAAGCTCGACGACATCCACGTGACCCTCGACAGCCACCGGCTGGTCGACATCGCTCACCCGGTGTTCTGGATGGACCAGAACGGTAATCAGCCCAATCCATTCACGATTATTTCGGCGGCGGATATCGAGGGCAGTATCTGGACCACCCGCAACCCGGCGTTCCGCTCGCGAGCCCTCGCCTACGCGAAGGACCTGGAGAAGACGCCCGATCATTACAAGATCTGTATCTGGCCGCCGCATTGCCTTATTGGGACTTGGGGACACAATGTGTACCCGCCGCTCAATGAGGCTCTGCAGAACTGGTCCGATCGCCAGTTCGCCATGGTGGACTACGTCACCAAGGGTTCCAACCCCTGGACGGAGCACTACGGTGCGCTTATGGCCGAGGTGCCGGATCCGAACGATCCGTCCACCGGCCTGAACACCGAGTTCCTGAAGATGCTCGCGGAAGCCGATGTCGTCCCCGTAGCCGGCGAGGCGTCGAGCCACTGTGTGCTCAAGACGGTGACCCAGATCGCCGACCACATCGGCGATGAGCACATCAAGAAGTTCCATCTGTTCAGGGATTGCATGAGCCCCGTGCCGGCAATCCCCAACGTCGTCAATTTCCCGGCCATAGCGGAGCAGTTCCTGCGCGACATGCAGTCGCGCGGGATGACCGTGACCACCTCGACGGATTTCCTGTCGTAGATAGAGAGGGTTCTCTAACACAAGGGAGGATTAATGTATGCCAAGAATGATGGATCCCAGAATGGAAGCCGGACAAATTCCGGGAGTGAAGGGTTTCCAGTTTTCCGCCGTGCGCATCGACCGTCTCGGTGCGACCGAGTACACGCTCGTGACCATTGCGGTCGACGTGACCGGTTCGGTCGGCGGCTTCGAAGCGGAACTCCGCCAGTGTCTCATCACGGCGGTGGATTCGTGCAAGAGGTCGCCGCGCTCCAACAACCTGTTGCTTCGGGTCATCCTCTTCTCTTCCGCTTTGCCGGGAGGGATCGAGGAAGTCCACGGCTTCAAGCCGCTGGGGGAAATCAATCCCAACGACTACCCCAAGCTCAATCCGGGCGGCATGACGCCGCTTTACGACGCGGCTTTCTCGGCGGTGGGAGCGACCAACGCTTACGCCAAGAAGCTGATGGGTCAGGATTTCCAGGCCAACGGTATCGTCTTCGTCATTACGGATGGAGACGACAACACCTCCTCCGCCACCATTGCGATGGTGAGGAGGGAGATGGACCGCGGGGCCAGTGGCGAGGAGATCGAATCCCTCGTCTGCATCCTGATCGGCATCAACGCGGCGCAGTTCAAACGGCGTCTCGAAGAGTTCGCCAGTGGAGCGAACCTGCAGTACGTCGACGCTGGCGACGCCACCAAGGGCAAGCTCGCGAGACTTGCCCTGTTCGTGTCCCAATCTGTCTCGAGCCAGTCGCAGTCCTTGGGGACCGGCGGCCCGAGCCAGAACATTGCTGCCACGATCTAATCAGATCGCGAAGTACAACACGGGGACGGTGGCAACACCGTCCCTTTATTTGTGAAGGGAGGTCGAATGTTAAGATTCTCTACGGATCACTACTTCCACATAGGTTCCGCTCATTACCAGAGCGGCAAGCCCTGTCAGGACTACGCGCTGTCTGGTGTCTATAGCCCCGTTGCCTGCGCCGTTGTTTCCGATGGATGTTCCACCGGGCGGCATACTGACGTGGGCGCTCGAGTTCTAACGCTCTCCACTCTGCAAGCTATTCGTGATCACGCGAAGGCCTCGGGTGGAGCGCTCAACACGGCGGTGGTGAGCATCACCTCCCGCCAACAGCAAATCTTAAGCACAACCAGGATTATTCTTGGTCTGGAGCGGAATGATATGCTGGCAACTTGCGGCTATGTCTACTTGACTCAATTCGGCGGGTTCGTTCATGTTCAGGGTGATGGGGTGATAGCCCTCAAATATCGAAACAAGCAGAAAATCAAGATGTTTCGATATGAATGGGACGACAACACTCCGTACTATCCCTCGTATGGCGACGGCGACCTGGAAAAGTTCGCCGCCGCTCACGGCGGCGATTGGGATGCAGTTCGGCTTCGGCGAACTGTGGCGGTGAAGTATGCCGATGACAATTATTCTGAAGAAGATGAAGATAGAGAGGGCTTCACCTTGAGAGAAGGTCTGGAGGGAGTGGCTTTAAACATCCCTCCAGAGCTGTTAGAGGATTTAGAATTCGTCGGCGTGTTTACCGATGGCATCACCCAGATCGGTGAACCGAATGGAAGTGATGCCCTGGATTGGCGAGTCGCCGTCCAGGAATTCATGGCCTTCAAAACGGCCGCCGGAGAATTCGCCAAACGGCGGATGATCCGCGGGATTAGAACTCTGGCTGAAGTCGGTAAAGGTCCTGTCGATGACATTTCATATGCCGTCGTCAGAATCGAACCGGCTGTCGAGGAAGGAGGATCTCTTGGCCAACATCCAAGTAGTACTTGAGGGCAAGGGCACCGTTACTCTCCGCGATAGCAATTATGTTGCGACTGGCGGCGAGGGGACGATCTATCGGGTCTCCGACTTGGTGGTCAAGGTTTACCACAATCCGGAGGCAGCAAGGCGGCGAGGTATGCCGGACAAAATCCGACTACTCGCCGGGATCAGGCATCCGTACATCAGTTCTCCGGCGGGGCTTGTCACAAACCCCGCCGGAGAATCCATCGGCCATTATCTCCCCTTCGTTGATGGACATCCTCTGGCGAGAGTGTTCACCAACGATTTCTGGCAGCGAGAGGGATTTAACCGCGCCCATGCCTCAACCCTGGTTGATCGTATGCGCGAAGTGATCGCTTTTGCTCACCAGCATCGGGCCGTGTTGGTCGATGCCAACGAGTTGAATTGGTTCGCGCTGTTCCCCGGAGCCAATCCGGAGCCGCGAATCATTGATGTCGATTCCTGGGCAATCGGCAAGTGGCCGGCAACGGTCATCATGCCGTCAATCCGGGATTGGCGTTCAAGGGTCTTCGACGAGAAGACCGACTGGTTTGCCTGGGGCATTGTGACCTTTCAGATTTACACCGGGCTCCATCCGTTCAAAGGAACCCTCGACGGTTTCGAGCGGTCGGATCTCGAAGGAAGAATGAAAGCCGATGCCTCCGTCTTTAGTAAGGGAATCAGGCTGAATCGGGCGGTTCGGGATTTCTCAATGATTCCCGACCGCTTACTCGACTGGTATGAAGCCACTTTCCAGAAAGGTGAGAGGGTCAGCCCCCCATCGCCCTTCGACATGGGAGTGGCTGTCCCCAAGACCGCTCGCGTTACGCGGGTGGTTACGACAGGAAGGAGTGGTTCGCTCGTGTTCGAAAAACTCCTGGGATTAACCGCGGATCCGGCGGTGAGGACATTCCATTGCGGAGTGGCCTTGCTCGCATCGGGCAAGCTGATTGATCTTGGCACCAAGCGGCAAATCGGAAAAGTTGAATCCCGTAGCTGCGAGGTGGCAAAAGTCCAAGGTGGTTGGCTGATTGCCGAGATGAACAAAAGCCGGGAGGTCAGTTTCGAGTATGTCCACGACGGAAGTCTGAAGGCTGAGGAGCTTTCTCTCAAGCTCAACGGGCATCACCTGCTTGGGTACGAGAACAGACTCTTTGTCGTGACGGACGGCGGTCTTACCGAGGTGAAGCTAAGCCTTTTCGGTAAAGCTGTCGCTTCGGTGGGCCAAACCTGGGGCGCGATGGTCAACTCGACTAAGTGGTTCCAGGGTTTGGGCGTCATGGACGCGATGGGAGCCAGGTATGTTATCACTCCGTTCGGCGAGTCCGCAGTCGCTCAAGTGCGAATCCGTGAACTCGACGGCATGCAGGTGGTGACAGCTAGGTCTGGCAATCGCTTCGTTTCGCTTATCGGTCTGGACAAGAAAGGTGCCTACCACAAAGTAGAAATCACCTTCGATCGCGATTACAAATCGCCCAAAGTCTGGGTCGGCGACACGGACGGGCCAGAACTCAACTTGGCCATTCTCCCGAAGGGTGTCTGTGCCACGATCATCAGGGATGGCGAGCTCGATGTCTTTGTTCCTTCAAGCGGTCAATTGAACCGGGTGGAGGATAAACAAATCGGGACCGACATGTTGCTCTCTAACTGGGGAGACAAGGTGATCTACATTCAGTCCGGCGAGGTTTGGTCTATCCAGCTTCGCTAGATGGTCCAGTTTTGAATAGCTCTTTGTGTGCACAAGGAGGACCGTACAGCGCGGCCCTCCTTTTTTATTTCTTTTGCACCAAAATCTGCCAATGCTTGACTTTATAGTATAAGTACGACAGCATAATAAAGGTTGAACATTGACATAAAGAAAGGAGGAATCCATGGGTATTCCTAAGAATTATAGCTTCTTGGTAACGCCCGCGTTGGGTGTAACAGAAGAGCACTTTTCCCACGCTGTTGCGTCCCGTGTTTTTGAAGAATGGGTCGCTTCGCTCGATGACAGATTCCAGACAAGTTCCGTGGTCATACAGGCCGTGGACTTCCGTGGGAAGCCCGCACCCGAGACGGTGATGTTTGTTCGTCTCCGGGCTCGAGCGTCGAATGCTCCTTTTGACCAAATCGTGGAGCTGCGCGGCGGAACCGTCGTTTTGTTGCCGGTTCTGTCCTGCGAAGGTGTCGATTACACCATCCTTGTTATTCAGCCTCGGATTGCTAGCGGAAATTATGAACTCGCTGAAGTTCCCGCTGGCATGCTGGATAATGGCCAGTTCCGCGGCGTTGCCGCCAAGGAACTTGAGGAGGAGCTCGAGCTCGTTTTCTCTGAAGACGAACTCGAAGAACTCACGAAAGGAGAGGGCGTTTACTTCTCTCCCGGACTGCTTGATGAGCAAGCCAGGTTTTTTCTGGCTCGGCGCGAAGTGACTCGGCAAGAACTTGCCGGGTTGGAAGGCAAAGCTACCGGGCTGATTTTGGAGAGTGAGAAGATCACTCTCCGAGTGATCAAATTGGCGGACTTGCCTTACGCGACGCGTGATGGGAAATCTCTCATCGCCTACTGTCTCTATGGTGTGCGTGCGGGAAGGTGACAAAACACTGCGGATTGAAAAGAAAAGGAGAAAAGGATGAAATTCGACTTGTCGCAATATAGAATTGCGAATGGTAATTCGGTCAATCTGGTTATCATCACTGATCCGGGAAAAGATCTTGATGATGAGCAGGCGCTCGTGGCCGCTGCCGGTCTCCACAAGGTCGGCCTGATCAACTTGAGAGCGGTGGTTGCCAACCTGGAGCCCCCCGAGAAAAGGGCCCAGCTGGCCAAAGGTACTTTGCGCCAGCTTGGCCTCTCGGATGTTCCGGTTGGGATTGGGAGTGACTGCTTCCGCGGAGGGGAAAATCTTGCTCACGAAACCGAGGCCGTTTACATTGCAGCCCCGGGAGAGGTGGAGCCAGGTGCGTTCCTCCTGCTCAGGACCTGTTCGCGGGCGGTAGAATCCGGCTACAAGCTGGTGATCGTCTGCAACTCGGGTCTGACCGATGCGGCTCGGCTGGTCATGGATCATTCCGATCTCGTGCATTCGGCCGTCGAGCGCTTCGTGATCATGGGCGGAGTGAAGAGTGATGGGGAAAACTCCTTGCTCGCAAAGGCGCCCGACGGCGTTTCCTATCTTCTCCCGGACGACGCGGCCAACAACAGCTTCGACTGGGCGGCCGCTCTCTATCTGTATCAGAAGCTTCAGGATATGGGAATCGGCTTGACCGTCGTCATGCGGGAAGCCGCCTACGGCGCGCAGTTTCCGTTTTCGACGTACGACCGCTTCGCGGCAACTGGAAATCCGGTCGGCTCGAATTTGCTGAATCGTCAGAGGCCGGCGATAAACATGCTCTGGCGGGGAGCCAATGCTCCGGCTGGAGCTTCGATCCGTGGCAAATTGCCGGTCTCACGGAATCGCCAGTGGTTCGTTAACGTCTTCTGTGACGGCGTTGATCCGGGTGTCGGTCCCGACGATGATGTCTGGGGGTTCACCGCGAAGTACAATCAGTACGACACCATCGCGGTCATTGCGGCTGTTCCCGAACTCCGTTATCGGTTCTTCAACCCTGTTGCCGTGAACGTGAAGGATACCGACCATCTGGTCATCGGTCTGACCAAGAGTCAGAACGGGATTCAGGACGGCCAGGAACTGTGTCGGTTCGTTTCGGATTTACAAGTCGCGGCTTTGAGCTCAACTTAAAGTTAAAGCTGGTTTTGCGACAAACACGCCGGCAGGATAACACCTGCCGGCTTTCTCATTTTCTTATTTTTATTGACACAAGCAACAACCGATGGTAATTTGTGACTAGGATTTGGGGGTGGTTTGACAAACACACGAGCCCAAAAGGAGACGTTAAAATGCTCTTTGATTTGAACGATGGAGATTCGGTTCAGGTGGTCCGGGATTTTCTTTCCGGAATTCGCGCAAGTGGAAAGTGCATCGGATTAACCTCCGGTTGCTTCGATCTGATCCACTTCTACCATTTCAGTTTCTTTATCCGCTGCCGTCGATACTGCGATTATCTCATTGTCGGTGTCGACTCCGACGAGCTGGTCCGCGAGGCAAAGGGTCCGCCTCGACCGATTGTTCCTGATTTCTATCGGGCAATCATGGTGGACGCCTTGCGGCCGGTTTCCTTCGCGTTCATTATGAACAGCGTCCACGATTTCGGCCGGGCGGCGGAGCTCTTTGTTCCTGATGTTATTTTCAAGAACAACGAGTTTAAGGGAAAGGAGGATCAAATCGTCGGTCAGGAACACGCCAAGCGGATTATCATTCTGGAAGATCAGGTTGACTACAGTTCGACTACAGATATCATCGCCCATGCCTCCCGGAATTCGACTGGTCTCTAGCGCGAGTTCGTGAACAGCAATCAATGCGCTCCTTCGCACAGGGGGCGCATTTCTTTTTCTCAGTTTGCTGCGGGACTAGGATTCGAACCTAGATGCCGTGGTTCAGAGCCACGTATCCTACCATTAGATGATCCCGCAATGGTTTTAAACTATCACAAAAAGTGGCCCCGCGCTATAATTTAAGCGCGATGTCTTGGATTCCTTTGGCGATACTTTCGGCCTTCTCGGCCGGTTTGGTGGCGATTTTCGGCAAGCTCGGTTTGGCCGGCGTCGATTCCACTTTGGCCACCGCCGTGCGCGCGGTGGTGATGGCGGTTTTTCTCCTCGCGGTGGCGGCGGCTCTCGGCAAATTCAATCAACTCGGTTCGCTCTCGAGCCGAGCGATTACCTTCATTGTTCTCTCCGGTTTGGCCGGCGCCTTCTCTTGGCTCTTTTATTTTTTGGCGCTCAAACTCGGCCCGGTGACCGGCGTCGCTTCGCTGGATCGCTTGAGCGTTGTCTTCGCCGTCCTTCTCGCCGCCCTTTTCCTCGGCGAGGCCCTGACGCTCAAAGTGGTTCTTGGTCTCCTTCTCCTTGTCGCCGGAGCGGTGCTTCTGGTAATATAGGTCTATGACCGACAAAACAAAAAATTATTTGGGTTGGGCGATAATTGTGGGGGTGCTTTTGCTGGGCCTTTCGGCCTTGATTTATGCCGGCAGTTTTGCCAAAACGGTGGAGCCGGCCGGCTACCGGAGTTTTGCCGTCAGTGGTGAGGGTAAGGCAGTGGCGATTCCCGATGTCGCCGAGTTTAGTTTTAGCGTCATCACCGAAGGCGGCAATGATTTGGCTGCTCTACAAACCGAGAATGCCAAAAAGGTGAACGCGGCGATTGGTTTTGTCAAAGAGAACGGCGTGGCGGCCAAGGATATTCGGACCGAGAGTTACAGCGTCGAGCCGCGTTCCCAGTACAGCAACTGCGGTTACCGATCGACCGGCGGTCCAGAAGTTTGTCCGCCGCCTCGGATTGTCGGCTACACCATTCGGCAAACCGTGGCCGTCAAGGCGCGCGACTTTACCAAAGTCGGAGCGATTTTGAGCGGCGTGGTTACTCGCGGTGCCAACTCCGTTTCCCAGCTTAGTTTTACCGTTGACGATCCGAGCGCCGTGGAGAGCGAGGCGCGAGGCAAGGCGCTCGCCCAAGCGGCGGCCAAAGCCCGAGCCGTGGCCGCGGCCGGCGGTTTCCGTCTCGGCCGCTTAATCGGTATTGATGAGAACGGCGGCGGACCGATGCCTTATTACGCCAAAGGTTTTGGCGGCGACGTGGAAATGGCGGCGCCGGCTGTGCCGGCGCCGGCGATTGAACCGGGCATTAACGAGTTTCGAGTTTCGTTGACCCTGCGTTACGAAATTAAATAAGTTCTTCCGGCCGAAGCGGACGGGATTGGCCGGCCGCGAGGCCGGCCAATTTGATTGAGCCGACGCGGACGCGGCAGAGATCGCGGACTTGATAACCAAGCGCGGCGAGCATCCGGCGGATTTGGTGCCGTCGGCCTTCGGTCAAAATAATTTTGAAAGTGTAGCGGTCTAGGATTTCGGCCGCGGCCGGACGCGTCCGGCCGCGGCCGCTTTT
>Ga0209542_10011004_pt1 | contig 16154 bp, 21 predicted proteins | sample RifCSPhighO2_01_FD_184028 | JGI IMG/M metagenome (GOLD analysis project Ga0209542, IMG submission 184028) | Soil microbial communities from Rifle, Colorado - Rifle CSP2_plank highO2_0.1 (SPAdes) (version 2) | ecosystem: Environmental > Terrestrial > Deep subsurface > Rock core/Sediment ... | reverse complement strand
ATTGCATTAATAATATTTGTAAGGATGGTGTTTCAGGAGACCCATGCTCATTAGACAGCCAGTGCAATACCGGATTGTATTGCTCTAAAACAGACCCGACAACAGGAAACTCTGTAGATCCTCATTGTTGCTCAAGTAGTCCTTTGCAATGGTGGGATATTAGTGTAGTTGGTGCTGATAAATGTAGAACTGCATTAACCTGTACAAATCAAGCTCGCCCATCCCCATTTGATCCAAGTGGTTTTCAATGGTCACCATCACCTTATGAGCAAGCATGTTGTGTATTTGATGCATCAAATAAGGTCTGGCAGAATATAGGTACTTATTAATAATTTATTGTTGAAATTTTAAAATATCTTTAACCTGCATTAATGGTTTGAGTTGCCCAACATTATAAGTCATAGCATTCACAAGCCTTGCTAATTTTATGTCTGCTTCTGTCCTTGTTTGTATTCCTTCTGAAGGCTCATAAAACACTGATTTGTCTCTTAATATTAATCCATCATTTCTATCAGCATCAAGTGCTATGCCTTCAAACCCACCTAATCCTGACATTACTTCTTCATTAGCATCTGCACCCCCTATTGTTGGATCCCCAATTTCAATATCAACAAAATCCATCCTGCCATCTCCATAAAAATCATTTCTTCCCATTTGGGGACTTCCCCTATAAATCAAAATCATATTTTGAGCTTCTTGTTCATTTGCAGGATAAAACCCTTCTGCTGTTGTATCTAGTTTTACTGGTAATTTTCTCACTAAAACATCTTGAATAGCATCAACAGCCTGTTGTAGTGTGGTAAATTCTTCATCACTATAATCCCAGCCTCTTCTCTTGCTGTGTTTAGTTAAATAAAAATATTGCTCCTGATTTAAGCATCTAAGATAAGCATCTTCTTTTTCTGTATATCCAACCACAGGTATAACTTGCCACATCCCATCTTTATAGTAATCAGCAGCATTGGCATAAACAATAACAGCTTTCAACTCTTCTGGAGTTGTATAAACTAAATCACTGTAATTCAAAACACCAACATCCAAATTATTCTGATTCAACCTTCCATCAACATCCCTTGCTGTTGTTACAAAAGAAGCTGGAGCATCATTACCATCTAAATAGCCTGCCATAATATCAACTTTATCCTGTTTTTCAATTCTTATAGAATATTCTCCTCTGTCATTAGCATAAACTTTATTTCCAGCAGCTTCAACCCAGCCTCTTAAATTAGAATTAGGCTGCCATGTGTCTGTATCAACTATTTTCCCGCTTATTGTTACGTAATTCTGTGCCTGAGCTGAAAGCAGTTTAAGATGCTCAAGCAAATCAAAAATATTTACTTTGCCGTTATTATCCAGGTCATACTTTGTGTCAGATGGCATTTTTCCAGCAAGAACCTTTAATAATTCCAATAAATCAAATATATCTGCTTTGCCATTATTATTAAAATCTCCTCTTATTGCTGTACCGTTGGAGGCAAGCATTGGCGAATTAGTGTATTTTGGAGTTAATCTATGAGCATCAAAAGCCATATCATTTAATATATTTCCCAAATCATAGCTATATTGTGGACCTTCTAATTCTGAATTAGAATATTGTTTTAATTCAGACTGGTAAAGATTTACATACTCCTCTAATGAAGAAACAGCCCTTCTTGATATTCTTATTGGAGGGCCTGTAAGTCTTTCAAGACCCTCGCTGCATGCTGCTCCAGCTAACGCTCCTAATCCACCTAAAATAAAGCTTCTTCTTGAGATATTCCCTGCCATAAAAACCATTGAGATTTACCCCTATTTAAATCTTTTGGTTTATTGTCATTACATAGTGGTTATTAAAAGAAAGAAAGGTTTATATACATGTATATCTTTGTAGATACATGATGGATGACATTTACTTTGAAGGAAAACCCGTTATCATCAAAGTTCATGCTATCAAAAGGGCGAGGCAAAGAGAAATTGCCTTTCCTGATCAAGTTTATACTGTGCTACTCACAGGCAAAATAAAGAGATTTGGTAAAAATGGAATAAAATTCATTAAAAAAGGTAAGAAAGGTTCAGTTATATGCATAGGTGAAGATTTAGGTTATGCAATAATCATAAAAACAGTTGAGAGAGGTAATTAAAATGAAGTGCCCAGTATGCCAAAAAGGGATTATGGAAAAGAAAAGAGATGCTATGAAAGAAGATGGAATAGATTTTGAAGCCTATAAATGCCCAAAATGTGGAGAAGAAATAATGACAATGAAGCAACTTAAAGTTTTGGCTAATAAATACAGAAAACTAAAGAATGCAAAAGAAATAAAATTTGCAAAATGGGGGAATAGTATCGCAGTTAGAATCCCAACTGATATTGCTGAAGAGTTTAATATATCTGTCGGAAAACATGGCACTTTAACTAAAGACAAAGAAGGGATTAAGATAATACCCATCGTATAATTCTATAAAGAAAAAAGAAAAGTTTATATATAAGTGTTAATTATTATTTACATATGTTAAAATTATTTAACAATTTAAAGCCTTTCATGGAAGATTGTTATATGGAGCTTGGTGTTAGGGAATATTCCAGAGTTACAAAAATATCACCGCCAACAGCTTCTAAAATATTAAAGGGATTTGAGTCAGAAGGATTATTAAAAAAAAGGCTAGACAAAGTATATCTCTTATTTAGAGCAAATAGAGAAAATACCGTCTTGAAAGACCTAGCTAGGAGTTATTGGAGGCAGCAGCTAAAAAATCTTATTGATTACTTAAATTCAGAGCTGCATAGCCCTGCAATAATATTATTTGGCTCTTTGGCAAAACTAGAAACAAAGAAAGATTCTGATATTGATATAGCATTATTAACAAGTATTGATAAAAAGATTATTCTAGACAAATATGAAAAAATACTTAAAAGACGAATTCAATTATTTATCTTTAAATCATTAACTAAAATAACTAATAAAGAACTTAAAATAAATGTTATGAATGGTTATCTTATCCAAGGAGAGTTGAGATAATGGATTGGCAAGAATGCAGGAATAAAAGATTTGTAAAAGAGGTAAAAATAGATAAAAATTTAATAAGCTCCCTTCTTAAATCTAGTAAAAGAAGATTCGAGTCAGATGAAAGATTAAAGCTTGATGAAACTACAGCATCAACAAAAATAAGCGTCGCTTACGAAGCATTAAGAGAGATATTAGAAGCTCTTGCAATAGCTAAAGGTTTTAAAATATATAATCATGAATGTTTTTGTTCTTTTCTTGACGAAATATGCAAAGATAAACCTTTCTCTGTAGATTTTGATAGATTCAGAAAAATAAGAAATCAAATAAATTATTATGGTAAAGATATACCTGCAAAAGAAGCTGAAATTATAATAAAAGAAATTATTTTATTAAGTAAGAAAATCACTGATAAATATTTAAGCTTAAAAAATCACTGATGCTGTTAATCGCGCTTATTGCAATTCAAACGGCAATGGATGTTATGTTGCGGCAACCACCACAACGACTACCACAACAACTACTACAACCACAACAACTACTACCACCACGACCACTACAACAACCACAACAACAACAACAACTATTCCTTATAAATGTGTAAGCGCAGGAACTCTGCCGCCGTCAAACTCAAACATCTGCTCTGGCGATAATACTGGCTTAACAGCCAACACAGAATCATCCGCAGTTAATCCTGGTGGTTGCGGCACTGATGCTAATCCTCCTAATCCAAAATGCCAATACCAGTGCAACACTGGCTATCACGCAGTTAATGTTTGGATAGCTTCTCTTAACCACTATTTAATAGATTGCGATGCTGACTGCAAAACATCAGGAGACCCATGCTCATTAGACAGCAGTTGCTGCTCTGGATTGTATTGCATTAATTCTATCTGCAAGGATGGTGTTTCAGGAGACCCATGCTCATTAGACAGCCAGTGCAATACCGGATTGTATTGCTCTAAAACAGACCCGACAACAGGAAACTCTGTAGATCCTCATTGTTGCAAAAGTAGTCCTTTAGAATGGTGGAAACCTTTGTACGGATGTGTAGGAGCAGCAGTCTGTTCAACAACTGCAGGTACACCACCATTTAATACAGGTGGTTTAAGATACACACCAGTACCTTATGAAGACGCATGCTGTGTATTTTATACGGGAGATAATGTCTGGCAGAGTATAGGTACTTATTAATAATTTATTGTTGAAATTTTAGAACATCCTTTACTTGTATTCCTGGCTTAAGCTGTCCAACATTATATGTAATTGCATTAACAAGCCTGACTAATTTGATATCTGCTTCTGTTATTAAATCAATAGCTGAAGATTCATAAAATATAGATTTAGTTTCTAATGTTAATCCATCATTTCTTCCAACATCTCTTGCTATACCATTAAATCCGCCTAGACCAGACATCACTTCTTCTCTTGTTGCTCCTGGGTCATCAGGATGGTTTCCAGAATAAAGCTCAATACCTATAAAATCCATCCTGCCATCTCCACCATAATCTTTACTTCCAATAATTGGACTACCTTTACTGATCAAAATCTTTTTTTGAGCTTCCTGCTCATTTACAGGAAAAAACCCTTCTGCAGTCGTATCAAGAACAACAGGCAATTTTCTCACTAAAACACTTTGGATAGCATCTACATCCTGCTGTAATCTGGTAAATTCCTCATCACTGTAATCCCTTCCGTTTAATTTATTGTGTTTTGACAGATAAAAATATTGCTCCTGATTTAAGCATCTAAGATAAGCATCTTCCTTTTCTGTGTATTTAAGAGGCAAGACTTCCCATATTCCATTATAGTTATAGTAATCAGCAGCATTGGCATAAACAATAACAGCCTTCAACTCTTCAGGAGAAGTGTATGTTAAATCACTGTAATTCAAGACAGCAACATCCAAGCCATTTTGATTAACATTTCCATCAACATCCCTTGCTGTTGTTACAAAAGAAGCTGGAGCATCATTACCATCTAAATAGCCTGCCATTATATCAACTTTATCCTGTTTTTCAATTCTTATAGAATATTCTCCTCTGTCATTAGCATAAACTTTATTTCCAGCAGCTTCAACCCAGCCTCTTAAATTAGAATTAGGCTGCCATGTGTCTGTATCTAATAATTTACCATTTATGGTTATGTAATTCTGCGCTTGACTTGAAAGTATCTTAAGGTGCTCAAGCAAATCAAAAATATTTACCTTGCTATTATTATCCAGGTCATATTTTGTATCAAAAGGTATTCTTCCAGAAAGAACCTTTAATAATTCCAATAAATCAAATATATCAGCCTTGCCATTGGCATTAAAATCCCCTCTTATCGGCTCTGAAGCAGAAGCAAGCACTGGCGAATTAGTGTATTTTGGAGTTAATCTATGAGCATCAAAAGCCATATCATTTAGAGTGTTTTCCAAATCATTTGAATATCTTGAGCCTTCTAATTCTGAATTAGAATATTGCTTTAGTTCAGACTGGTAAAGATTTACATACTCCTCTAATGAAGAAACAGCCCTTCTTGATATTCTTATTGGAGGGCATGTAAGTCTTTCAAGACCCTCGCTGCATGCTGCTCCAGCTAACGCTCCTAATCCGCCTAAAATAAAGCTTCTTCTTGAAATATTCCTTGCCATAAAAGCCATTGAGATTTACCCCTATTTAAATCTTTTGGTTTATTGTCATTACATAGTGGTTATTAAAAGAAAGAAAGGTTTATATATACGTACAAATACGTAAATAAACGTAAATATACGTATAAGATGAAAAAAGGAAATGAAAAGCTGACACTGTCTGTGAATAAAGCGGTTAAAGATAACTATAAAAAATTCTGCGAAGAAGAGGGGCTTAAGCTCAGCAGGCAGATAGAGAAATTTATGTCTGATGAATTAAAGAGGCGTAAATGAAAAAAAATAAAGTAAAATTAAAAAGAGATTTAGAATTAGCATTATTTGCCTCTGTTTTAATTTTATTAGTCGTTTTAGGCATATTCAGGCCATCTTACCTTGGTTATACCACTTATCAAATAGAAAATCAAGAAAAAACATGGGATTTTACTAATCTTAACGAATATCTGTATAATTCTTCATTGATTAATTTAGAGGATGGAGCAAGATTAATTCCAGAAATAAATACAATAAAGATTAATAATTACAGCTATGAAGATTATTACATAGCTAACGCATTATATGATTCTGAGGATAAGACTTCAAAATTAATTTCCGTAGATAATGAGATTATTAATGCTGATAAAAGCAAAAAATTAAATGTTATATTTGATCATGAATTAAATAATAATGATGTTATTTCTATGTACATTAAAGAAAGCGATGAGAGCTATATTTATTTATGCGATTATAATCTAAGCTGTAATAGCCCTGGCTACGGATTAGTTAATTATAATGGAAATGATGGACGGCATAATCTTACTGTTTCCGGATTAATTAATCCTATTGACAGGTTTAATATTGACCCAGATCATGTAAAAATAGACTACATCTATGCATATAGATTTATTAATAACAGCTACAATATTGAAAATATAACATATCCAATTTCTGCAGTAATTGACACAAAAGATTTTACAGTTAATGATTTTGGCAAATGGGATTTATTAACAATAGATAAGATTGGAGAGGTTGAATTTTATTATTCTATAGATTCTGGAAATTCATGGAATTTGATTAATGATTTTAATTTAAGCTATGTTAACAGCAATATAATAAGGATAAGGGCAAATTTAACGCAGGAAGATATATTAAACTCCCTATCATTAAAATATACAACCTCTGTTGCTTGTCAGGAAGACTGGAATTGCGCTAGCTGGGAGCCTGAAATATGCCCTAGAAATGAAACTCAAAACAGAGTGTGTGTTGACTTAAATGAATGCGAAAGCTATGACCAACAACCAGCTCTAATAAGAAATTGCTCCTTTAACTGTGTTGAGAAATGGGAATTATATTACAGCGAATGCGGGAATGACGATACGAAATTGATTTATTATACTGATGAAGAAAGATGTGGAACACTAAATAACCTTCCAAGCGATAACGGCTCTGCAATAGCCTGTGATTATTGTATGCCTAATTGGGTCTGTGTAGCTTATAATAGCTGCAATATTAATTTAAAACAGAAACAATGCAATGAGATTGTTGATGCAAACTACTGCTATGAATTAACAGGATTAGATTTTGATAATATTATTCCTGATTTAAGCGAAAGCTGCACAGAGTTTACATCAAACACGATTGCAGAAAATAATACATTAAATTATAATTTTTATTATAATGACGGCTTTAAATTAAACCTTGAATTAAATAACTCAGATATATCCGCAAATATTGAAGTCAAGAATACTATTACCAATGGAACTATATCAATAACTAACTATAAAGAAAATATAAAGGGCAAGTCAGTTGATCTTGGCTTAAAATATTTTGAAATTAACGCCAGCAACGATATTGAGAACAATATAAATTCAAATAAAATAAAAATATATTATACAGATGAGGAAATAAACAATAAGGATATAGATGAAGATACATTAAAGATTTATTATTATAACGAAAGCAATGAGTGGCAGGAGCTAAACTCCTCTTTGAATAAAACAGGAAAATATATTGAAGTTACCTTAGACCATCTAAGCTATTATGGTGTATTTGGACAAGAAAAAACACAACCAGTTACAACAACAAGTTCTGGCGGTGGAGGGGGCGGTGGCGGCAGCAGCTCTGGAGGAGGATTTTTTATTTCAAAGCAGAAAGAAGAAAAAAAAGAAAAAGAAATAATTAAAGAAGAAGAAAGTTACGAAATAGAAACTTCTATTGAAAATGATATTGATTTTGTCAATATAAACAAGTACAGGTTTGATATCAAAAACAAAGGAGATAAGATTGACAGGATTGAATTGTATTCTGGAAACAAATTAGTCAGAATTTCACAGCCAATAATTGAAAATTTTGAAGAAAATGGAGAAACTGAATTATTGTTAGTAACAGATTCTGTATTAACAAGGAACAAGCCAAATTTATTGGCATCTGGCTTTGCGGCAAAAACAGTGGAGCAGCAGATTAAAGATGTTTCAGCAGAATTTACAATATTAGGCATGGTTAATAACAGCGTTGTAGTTAACAAGACAATTCCCGTAACAATGAAACTGGTTTTATTTGATAAAATAGAAGATACAAAATTCTTGCCTTATAATATGCTCTTTATATCCTTTATAATTGCAGCCGGCTTATTGTTAATCTGGAATTTTTCCAGGAATAATAAAAAAGAAAAAGAAACTGAAGAGGAGGTAAATAGATTATTCAAAGAAGCTGAAGAGAAAAAGAAGATAAAAGAAGATGCAGAAAAAGAAGAGGATTCATTAAACGAAATAATTATATTAAAAGAAAAAGAAGGGATAAAATAAGAAGATATAAAAATAAATAAAAATAAATTGTTTTTATTGCTCCTGTAGTCTAGCCCGGCCAAGGATTCGGCCCTCTCGTAGCTGCTGAAAAGCTCGCAAGAGAAAGGCCAAGACGCGGGTTCAAAATAGCTTTTTTGCCAAGGCAAAAAACCTAGGAAAATGCGGTTTGCTTCCCTTTGGGCGCAAACCTAGGATTTTGCTATGCAAAATCTTGCTCTGAAAGTCCCGCCGGGAGCATTATATTTAAAAGAAGATAAACAATTCTCTCTTTAAAAAATAAAAATAATAAATAAAATGATAGAAGTAAACGGCTATGTATTTATTGCTAACTTTAGTGAATTTAAATTCCTATTTGGAAAAAGCAAGAATAATCAAGATAGAATATATGAAAATCTTGAAACAAATGGAATAACTGCTTATACTACAGTAATGGAAGCAGAAGGGGGAGCGCAGGAGTTTGTAGAAAAGGTAAGAGATATTAAGGAAGTAAGAACAGCAAAATTAGAGATGAGGGTAGCAGAAGATTTAAAAGATTTAAAAAAATTAAAAGAGGAATCTTCTTTAATAGTCATAATGATCTATGAAGAATTCAAAAAAAAAATAGAATCTTTATATGGGCCCATTATAGATAACGGAAAAAGATATTCTTCCTTGCCAGGCGCTGTGATATACTGTACAAATTTCAAAACGTTCACCCATACAGAAGAATATACTGCTTTTGAAAGGGCAATGCATTTAGCAGAAGAGATTAGAAGGCAGGGAAATCTTACAGCAAGAATTGCAACATTTAATCTTGAAAAAATTATGTAACTGCCTTAATACCCAAGCTTATTCAATATCTTATCTAAGGTTCCTCCTAATGAATGCTTAGCTAAATTAATTATTTCTATTTCTCTAGGAGAACTGGCAAATTGAACTAACTCTCCAATTAATTCTTCTGTTTGCTCTGAGCAGTCGCACTCAATCCTTACAACATCGCTGTTGTCTTTTTTTTGCACATAAAAATATTCAGTGATTCCATCTTCTCCAATGTCTCTTGCTATATAATTAAACAAATTATCAGCTCCACTAACTTGAGTATATCCACTAGAGCTCTTTTCTTCCAGGCTTAGCTCTCCTTTATTTAGATGCTCTATCTTAACTCCGTGCATAATAATACCCTTAAATAGATTAGCATAGTTAGTTGTATGCCCTTGCCACAACCTTGTGTAGAAGTCCTGGAGTTCCTGTTCTAACTCTCCATTATTGATTATATCTTTATTGTTTAAAACAGCTGTTGTCGGCTTATGCGATAAGGTTAATATATTTCCTTCTTCGGTAAACTCAAAAGAATTTCCATCAACAACTCCAGCCAGCCAAGAAAATGCCTTGACAAGCTCTCCTTTGTTGTAATGAGCTCCTCTTGCGTAATATGTCATCCAGTCCTGCGATTGGCCTGGAAGAATATATGGAGATGCAATTATTCCTAAAGATGATAAAATAAACTTTCTTCTCCTCATTATCTGGAAAAAATGCGATTTTGTTTATAAACATAACTCTGAAAAGATTTTTATAATACATAATAATTAATAAATATAGGCCAGGATCGCATAATAAGGTATATATTTCTAAAAATTTTTCTCAGCGATACTATATATTAAATTAATCTTCTTGTTATGGTACTGCTTCATATTCCAAAACTTTATAAATAACAAAAGGATATATTAGGAGTATGAAGGAACAAAATAATTTTTCAGAAAGAAATAGAAAAGTTGTTATAATAAGATGGAAAAAAGAAGAACAGAAACTTAATCTTCATTTGAAAAGGATCTCGGATTCTAAAACTTATAAAATTTTTAAATCAAGATTATTTGGGTTTTTAGCAGGAGATGGAAGTGTGTGTATAAGAAAAGAAAGAAAAAAGAAATATTCAGTACATCACGATATTTCATTTTATCCAGACCATCCTTCAATGATAGATTCTTTTATTGAAGCTTTTATTTACCTTTATCTTAGAAAACCAACGATTAGGTATAGAGGTAATCATTATTCAGTTAGAATTTCATCAAAACCCATTTGTTTGGATTTATTAAGAGACTCTAATTTTGGAATACATAAGTGGCAAGTTCCATTAAATTTTTTAGATTTGCAAGAAAGTAAAATAGAATGGTTAAGAGCATTCTTCGATTGTGAAGGATCTATCTTAAAAAGACAAATTCAAGTACAATCTGTAAATAAAAAAGGACTTTTGCAAGTTAAAGACTTATTAGGGACATTAGGAATTGAATCTAAGATTTATAAATATAAAAGAAAAAACAAAAATTGGAATATAAATTATATTCTTTGTATTATGAAAAAAGATTCAAGAAAAAGATTTTTAAATAAAATTGGATTTAATCATATTCCTAAGCTTGAAAAATTAAAAGCTCAACTTAAAGCCAACGTTCCAGAATCTGGTTAATGGGCTCGTCTCGAATAAAATAAAAGAAAACGAGTTCCGAAAGGAAATGCAGGTTCAAATGCTTTTGCAGCATCGAAGACGCTGTTTGCTAGAAAGTCCTGCCGTTGGCGTTTATAATAATATGGGCCTGTAGTTCAGCGGTATAAAATTAGCGCTAAAGAATACCCCATCGGCTGTGGGGTGGTCTCGGGTTCAAAATCAGAAAATGAAAGTCCCGACAGGTCCATTTTATATTTTCAACAATAAAATTTATATACTAATTATTTAAATGATTATTATAATGAAAAAACAGGTGATTGGATATATTTTTGGAATCTCTTTGCTAGCCTTGTTTATTCTTGCTGGATTGCAGCCAAAGATAACAGGAATGGTCATTGGAGGATTAGGATATCCTCTGCAGTTATACACATTATTAGCATTTGTTCTTGCTTCTTCCACAGTTGCCAGCGGAATAGCCTATCATAAGGCATTGGATATTACAGAGGCAAAAAGGGATAAAAGTTTAAAAAAATTAGATGAATATGTAATGCACTGCAGGCATATGGGAAGGAATGAATTCAGCATAAAGCAGGAACTGCTTGCTTATGGATGGCCCGAGGAATATATTGAAAATTCATTTGACTTTATCCAAAATGACAAGGATATAATTGACTTTCATAATTATTCTAAATATATCAACAGGAAATAAAAAAGTTTATATATCTCATCTACAATAATTAATCTATGGAATTAACCAAAAGAATTTATATTAATACATTTATAATTTCCCTAGTTCTTCTTGCATCTTTAATCTTTTTTAAAAATAATATGGTAACCGGCTTTGCAACATTGAATAATCCTGTTATCTTATTTACAACCTATGACTGGCTTATAATTATCTGCACCTGGTTTGTAATTGTTTCTGGGTTTGGAATGTTTGTCAAGGGACGATACGACAAGAAAAAAAAATAAAAAAAGAAATTATCTTTCATAAAACCCTAACTTAATTATCTTTTGCTCTTCTCTTTTCTTTCACATATCTCTCTGTCAGGATATTTAGGGGAATTTCTCATGAATAATGAGATAGTTCTATCATCTTCCTGATTCTGCTTCTGCTGCTCAGGTGTAAAGGTAGGGGCAGCAAAACTTGTGAGTGACGGCTTATCTTTTCTGAACTTCGCATACCTTTCCCTCTTTGCATTTACTTTCTTTTTCTTGTTTTTGTTTTTTTTTTTCTTTCCCATAATCCTAACCTATTTCTTTGTATCTAATCTCGTAACCAACTCCCCAATATTTACTCCGTTAATAAAAGAGCCTTCTTCAGTTTGAGACATATCTAAATTAGAGAAATTCCCTGAGCTCATTTGGACTTGGCGGCCCGGCATATTATAAATAACTATCCTTCCATCTCCCTTTAATCCTGGAATATCTCCTTTTTTTAATTCATAATGCCTGCTATTATATTCTAAGATAATAGCTTTTCTAAAAATATTTTTTAAATTAAAGTCCATTTTTTTTCTCTCCAACTCTATTTCTTCTCTTTCTTGGCTTCTTTCTTTGCTTCTGGCTTTGCCTCTGCTTTTGGAGCTGCTCCTGGCGCTGCACCTGGAGCTGCTGCTGCTCCTGCAGCCTGAGCTCCTTCAACAGGCAATAATTCCTCAATTATCTTTGCAGGAATCTTTGCTTCTGTTAATTTGCCTTTAATAAAGCCACGTTCTTTGCCAACAAATTGGGCAATAATCTCCTTTGCCTTTGCAGTAAATTCCTCTCTTCTTTTTTCAATATCTTCTGCAAGTTTCTTCTTCTCATCCTCAATTTCTTTTAATTCCGCTGCTGTCAGCTCTGTTTTCTCCTCTCTTATTTCATTGTCAAACTTTCCTTCATTAACCAGATGTATAGCTTCTTTTGCAGAAACTTTCTCAACCATAACTCCCATTGAATTGCATGTTCCTATTATTTCCTTTATCCTCTCTTTTAAAGTCCTTCCAAGCAAAGAGCTTTCCTTCATTTTAGCGATTTTAATGATGTTTTCTATTCTTATATCAGCAACCTTGTCCATTAATGGGTTTGCAGAGCCTTTTTCAATTCCAGCTTCTTTTTTTATCAAAGCAGAAGCTGGAGGAGTTCCAACGCTTATTGAGAATTCTTTTGTAGAAGTATCTACCTTCACCTTTACAGGAACCTGCATTCCTTTAAAGGAAGCTGTTTTTTTATTTATCTCTATAACTACCTGCCCTATATTTATGCCTAATGGACCTAAAGCAGGCCCAAGTGGAGGGGCAGCAGTTGCTTCTCCGCCATTTACTAATGTTTCTACGGTTTGTGTTGCCATTATATTAAATTGGAGTATTTAGAACCTTTAAAAATCTTATTCTTTTTCCTCTTCCTCTCTTCTTATAACCTTGATATTATCTATCTTTAATGTTATTGGAATAGGAACAGCAGCTTCCAGCAATTCAACAACAACCTCTTCTTTTGAAGTATCTATTCTTGTTATCTTGCATTTTTCCCTTTTAAACGGCCCTGCAATTATTTCAGCAATATCGTTTTTCTTGATGTTGACATCTTTCTTAACCTGCTCAAGCATGTGCTCTATTTCAGTGTAATTAACCTCGCTAGGAAGTATTCCTCGGGCATATGGAATTCCCTGAGCAGCCATTTCTGCCTGGCTTTTTTTGTCCGCCTCCACAAATATATATCCCCTCATCCCATGCGGCCTTATTGCTGAGAAGACATTGATTTTTTTTTTTTTTACATTGCTGACTATAAAATCCATAACCTGGTCTTCCCTGTTCGCTGTTGTTCTTAATGCGTATATTGCCATTATCCTAATGTTAATTGTTTGATCATATGTATTAAAAAGCCTATAAAGCCAATGATTATTATTCCTAATCCAGATACTTTAACTATTGTCTTAAATTCTATTCTATCAGGCTTTCTTGTTATTTTTACTACCCTGACGCATTCCACATAAAACTCCTTTAACTTAATCCATAAAGACATAGTAAGAAGAATAGTATGCAGATTATTTATAAAACTTGCGGTTTAAAAGGAAAAACGAAAACAAAAGCTTTATATATTCTTGGTATATACCGTATATACATGAACCAGATAATTAAAACAGTGCAGCAGGCAGGAAATGGGGGCCATGTTTACCTGCCAAAGGAAATGGTAGGCTGTAAGATAGCTGTAACCTTAATAGAGAAGAATATAGAAGATATTGAAGAAGAAATACTCCATATGTTAAAGCCTTATCTGGAGCATATAAAAGGGATATATTTATACGGCTCTTACGCAAGAAATGAGCAGACGCCAGATTCGGATATAGATATATTAGTTATAACAGATAAAAAAATAAAAAAAGTAAATGAATATGAAATCATCTCTGCCACAGAACAGCAAATAGAAAGCACAATAAAAAATAATGCTGTTTTGATTCTTCCTATAGTAAAAGAGGCAAAAGCCATTTTAAATAGAGATTTTATAGATAAATATAAAGGAGAAAAATTAACCAGAAAAAATACAAGATGGTATATTGAAACAACTGAAAGCTCTTTAAAGCTTGCCAAGCATTTGATTGATGCAAAAGATTCTATAGCTAATATAGTCTATCCCTTAATCCTAAGATTAAGGGGATTATACTTAATAGGGTCGTTGCTCAATAATAATGCATATTCCAATAATGAGCTGATTAATTTTTTAAAAAGAAATGGAATCAGCAAAGCAGACCAGATTTACAAGATGTACAGGGAATACAGGGATAATAAGCCTATTTCAGATAATACTTTAAATTATAATGATATATCTGAATTATATGAAGTTATAATCAAATACTTTCAAAAGATAAGCTCATTATGGGAAAAGCTAAAGTAAGAAAGAAGCTCAATGGGTATGAAAAGCAGTTGAAGAAACATATCAACAAATTTAAAGAAGCTGAATTAAGAGGGGACGTTGGAAGCATGAACTATATGGCCAGGGAGATGAGGGATTATATGAAAAGAATGGATTTCTTGAAGAAAAGATTAGCCAAGGGAAAGAAAAAATAATTCTCTCTCTCTTTTTTAATCAATAAACTCAATTCCCAGCTCCTGCTCAATCTCGCTTCTTCTTTTATCAGAAACTTTTTTCTCTGGGCCAAATATTTGAGTTGACTTAACTCCCGTTACAATTAGCATTGTCCTGACCACTCCCTGCAAATCCTCAGATATCTGAGCTCCCCAGATTATCTTTGCATCTGGATTTAATTTTTCAGATATTGTTTCAACAATCTTTCTGGCCTCATTTAAAGTCATGTCTGGCCCGCCTGAAACATTAATCAATGCTCCATTTGCCCCTGAGATATCAACATCTAATAAAGGATTATTAATTGCTTTTTCAACTGCTTCTACAGCGCGATTCTCTGTATCTGACTCTCCAACTCCAATCAAAGCAACTCCTCCTTTGCCCATTATAGTTCTTATGTCTGCAAAATCAAGGTTAACCAATCCAGCCTTAGTAACTAATTCTGCAATTCCTTTAACAGCATTTGTCAATATTTCATCTGCTACCTTAAATGCCGTGTGTAATGGTAAATCAGGAGCTAATTCCAATAATTTATCATTGGGAATAACAATTAAAGTATCAACAGTGTGCTCTAATTTTTCCAATCCGACAACAGCATTTTCATATCTTCTGTTGCCTTCCATTGTGAATGGCATTGTTACTATCCCTACTGTAAGAGCTCCTACTTTTTTAGCAATCTCTGCAACAACAGGCGCAGAGCCTGTTCCTGTTCCTCCTCCTAATCCGCATGTAACAAAAACCATATCGCTGTTCTGCAGCATATCTTTTATATCTTTTTCATTTTCCCTTGCTGCTTCCTCTCCTACTTCTGGAACGCTTCCAGCGCCTAAACCCCTAGTTAGATCTCTTCCGATAAGAATTTTCTTGTCTGCTGTATTGTATAATAATTGCTGAGCATCAGTATTAATAGATAAAGTTTCTGCTCCTGTAATTCCAACCTCTGTTATCCTGTTTACTGTATTATTTCCAGCTCCCCCGCAACCAACAACCTTAATCGCTGCTTTTTGCTGGGCTAATAATTCTTCTAATTCTGCATCTATAATATTTTCCCTTCTTGCCTTTTTAATCTCTATCTTTGCTTTGCTTTTTATCTCTCTCTTTACCTCTTCTTTTAAGTCCTTGCTCATTTCTTTTTTTTTTTTTTTTTCCTCAAAAAAAGGCTCAAATTTTTCCTCTATTTCTATCTTAGGCTCTGGCTTTTCCTCAGGAACCTCTATCTCAAGAAAATCTCCTTTATATTCTTGGTCTTCTGTTTCTTGAGAATTATCTTCAGAATTGTC
>Ga0209542_10011003_pt1 | contig 16156 bp, 20 predicted proteins | sample RifCSPhighO2_01_FD_184028 | JGI IMG/M metagenome (GOLD analysis project Ga0209542, IMG submission 184028) | Soil microbial communities from Rifle, Colorado - Rifle CSP2_plank highO2_0.1 (SPAdes) (version 2) | ecosystem: Environmental > Terrestrial > Deep subsurface > Rock core/Sediment ... | reverse complement strand
CTCAGATTCTATTTGGACTGTTCTCGTCGCAAATAGTATCTGAGGTAATGGTATCCTTCAGCCCCACCGCGGCCGCTATTTCTCCGGCAAAAACTTGCTTTACCTCTTCTCTGTCATTGGCATGCATACGTAAAATTCTTCCGATACGCTCCTTGTTGCGGGTGCGCGGATTGTAGACGTAGCTACCAGCTGAAAGCGTCCCGGCATAAACCCGGAAGAAAATCAGCTGGCCGACGAAAGGATCAGTCGCGACTTTGAAAGCAAGCGCGGAAAAAGGTTCCGCGTCAGAAGCATTTCTAGTAATCATTTCTTCCGTATTCGGGTCAATGCCTGAAATAGGTGGGATATCAAGTGGAGAAGGTAAATAGTCCACTACGGCGTCCAAGACCAGCTGGACACCTTTATTCTTTAAGGCGCTGCCGGCAAATACTGGAAAAATTTCATTATTAATAACTGCCTTGCGGAGAGTCTTCTTTAGTGTGTCAAAATTAGGAATCATTCCTTCCAGGTATTCCGTCATCATAACTTCGTCGGTTTCCACTATTTTTTCTATTAATTCGGAGTGGTATTTCTGCGCGTCAGCTTTTAAGTTTTCCGGAATCTCTGCCTCCCTGACTTGATTGCCCATTTCTCCTTCAAAATAATAAGCCTTCATTCGGAGAAGATCAACGACCCCTTCAAATTTTTCTTCCAGCCCGATGGGAATCTGTACACGCACAGCCTTTTTGCTAAGGCGTTCCAAAATGGTCGCATATGAATGTTCAAAAGAAGCCCCTGTTCGGTCCAGCTTGTTTATAAAACAAATGCGGGGAACTTTCGCTTCATCGGCATAACGCCAGTTTGTCTCGGACTGAGGTTCCACTCCCGCTACACCATCAAAAACAACAACAGCGCCGTCTAAAACACGAAGAGATCGTTTCACTTCCACGGTAAAATCAATGTGTCCAGGTGTATCAATAATATTAAAACGATGCTTTTTGTTTTTATCACCAGGCGCATATGTTGGTGTCCAAAAACACGTAACCGCAGCAGAGGTAATGGTAATCCCACGTTCCCGTTCTTGCTCCATCCAGTCTGTGGTAGTGTCCCCTTCATGAACTTCTCCGATTTTGTGCGACACGCCGGTATAAAAAAGTACCCGCTCGGTCGTCGTCGTCTTGCCCGCATCAATGTGCGCAATAATTCCAATATTCCTGACTTTTTCCAGAGGATAATCCCGTTCCATATATTTTATTACCAGGCGAAATGCGCAAAGGCCTTGTTGGCTTCTGCCATTTTGTGAGTGTCTTCTTTCTTTTTAATAGCGGAGCCTTCATTTTTAGAAGCGGAAATTAATTCATCAGCAAGTTTCAAATGCATTGGCCTGCCTTTGCCGCCACGAGCGGCATCACGAATCCAGCGCATAGCAAGCGCAAGCTTGCGTTCTGCCCGCACTTCTATCGGCACCTGATAATTCGCGCCTCCGATACGCTTAGAACGAACTTCTGTTGAAGGGCCGGCGTTGCGAAGAGCCAAGTCAAAAACTTCAAGCGGATTCGGATTGCCTGTTTTCTCTTTAATTGTGTCAAAAGTGGCATACATCACTTTCCGGGCAGTTTCCTTCTTACCAGACCACATAACGTAATTGATAAATTTCTCCAACTTCTCAGAGTTATAAACGAAGTCAGGAGAAACTATATTTCTATTTTTAACTTTTCTGCGCATAAATTATTTTGCTTTTGCTTCTTTAGGCTTCTTATTACCATACAAAGAACGCGCCTGACGCCTCTTTTCAACACCTTGCGTATCAAGAACTCCACGCACAATGTGATATCTAACTCCGATTAAGTCTTTCACACGTCCTCCACGGAGCATAACCACTGAGTGCTCCTGTAAATTGTGGCCTTCACCGGGAATATAAGCTGTTACTTCCATGCCATTGGTCAAGCGTACTCGGGCAATTTTACGCAATGCGGAGTTAGGCTTTTTAGGAGTTGTGGTTGAAACTTTAGTACAAACTCCCCGCTTGAAAGGAGCCGGAAAAAAGACCGGCCTGTTTTTAAGAACGTTAAAACCTTTAGCTAAAGCCACCGTTTTATGCTTGGCATGAACTTTAACCCTGTTTTTCTTTATTAATTGGTTAATTGTTGGCATCTTTTCTTTATGGCAAATAAAATAGCCCCTTAGGACTATAAAAATAATATACTATTTTAAAAACTAAAATGCAAGGCCAGTGGTAAGAGTGAAAAGAAAAGCCAATATCGGAGCTAAATACTCAGCAAAGAAAACAATGAAAAGAAGCAACAGAATAAGAGAGTACTGCTCAAAAAACATCACTGCTTTGGAAAAAGAGTCAGGTAAAAGAGAGAAAAGTATCTTAGAGCCATCAAGAGGCGGAATAGGAACTAAATTAAATATACCCAAAGCAAGATTGATCATAACAATCACGGAAGTTATGAAATAAAAACCCTCCGGCAGGACGACACTGGAGGTAAAGCGAATGATAAGACCAAACAAAATTGCAATAGAAAAATTGGCTAAAACACCGGCCGCCGCCACAGAAATCGTTCCCCACTTTTTATTGCTCAAATTATCTGGATTGTATGGCACCGGTTTCGCCCAGCCGAATAAAAAAGGAGCATTGGATATTACCAAAAGCACCGGTAAAAGAACCGAACCGAATAAATCCAAATGCTTCAATGGATTGAGAGTAAGACGGCCCGCGTAGCGCGCCGTTTTGTCGCCAAAATATTCCGCCACAAAGCCGTGTGAGACTTCATGAATCACGATAGACATCACTAATATCACTATATAAAAGACTGCATCGGTCGCTTGCATAAACTTATATGTAATGATAACATAAAAAAACTATGGCGAAAATATGCGCGATAACAAAAAAGGGTTCAATCGTGGGCGGCGGGTATTCCAACAGGACCCGTGCCACTAAATTCAACCCAACCGGCAAAGTCCGAAAATACTTAAATCTTCAAAAGAAGAGGATTTTTATTCCTGAAATCAACAAATACATCAATATAGAAGTCTCCGTCCAAGGCATGCGCACAATGAAAAAAAATGGCGCTTACGCCACTCTCCTAAAAGCAGGACTCATAAAAGCTAAATAAAATCAAACTAAAAAAGCCCCGTTGGGGGCTTTTTTAGTTATTATGCCAAAAGCTCTTTCACTAATCCCTCAATGATTTGCTGCTTTTTATCTTCCGGTATTGTGTCAGAAAATGGATTTGATTGGAATGCAGCGACATTTTTATACCTACGAAATATATCTTTAAGATCCTGAGAATTGTATGGCAGCATCATGCCATCAATCTTTCCATCAAAACCATAGGGGCTACCGTTGTCACCTACTTCAGCAGTAAGATATACCTCTCGACCCCTGATGGTTCCTTTTATTGTAATCCGAGTCTCGGATTTTTTATATGACAGATCGCAATCATTAATCAAACTCTGCTCGTCATGATTAAGACCTCCATCAAAATGGTCTTGGCGCTTTTTACTAAGAGCTTCTTGTCTAGCATTCAATCTTTTCGCTCCTTCTTTGATTTCCTCAGGTGTTCCTTGTGATCTACCTGGAGTTTCCATGGTCATAAAATTATATTGAAGGTTAATTAATAACAAACTAATAGTACCCCTACTGACATAAGTGGGCAAGTGTTGTTATTAACAGGTAATTTACGACGGCACAAAAGTAAGCGCTGTGCCTTTTTTGCCACTGCGGCCGGTTCGGCCAAAGTGTCAAACACCCGATGTTTGACAGTCTATAGTAAGGTCTTCTTTAATCTCTTTCGCTCCGCTAGTTTGAACAAACTCTTTGTACTCTTTTTTATTTCTAAATTGCTCAACAATAATTTCATTCTTCAAAATTTTACCCCAACGATTCTCCCCTACACAATCCTGGTAGCTTGACCAAGGGAAAATATCTTCTTGCTTGCGCCACTCATTTAACTCGCGTGGGTTTAAATGTATATAAGCAGAAAGATATAAAAGTTGTTCGTTGTCTTCAACATGAACTGCTTTATATGGACCTTCAAAAAGATGTCCGGAAACACCGTACCGAGTGTTAAAATATTTTGTATAGGAATTTAAAACACGTTGCATATATTTACCCATTCCTCCCTCTTTAGATTCTTTTACAATCAGATGAAAATGGTTGGGCATTAAAGCAAAACCAGTTAATTCAACAAATCTGTTCAATATTATTTTACTTTTAACATCCTCGTTAATGTCAAACACCCGATGTTTGACATATGAAGAAATAATTCTAGAAATCTGAGGAAAATTATTTTCTGCTTGAAAATATAAAATCAAGAAAAGAAACCTGATTCGATCTCTATCGTCTTTGAAAATTATTTTTTTACCCACTCCCCTATTATATACATGATAGTATTCATTGACTGAAATATTTTCCCTTTTCATTTTCATATTTTACACCTAGCCATATAATCTTGTCAAACATCGGGTGTTTGACACTAGTGGTATGCGCACAATGAAGAAAAACGGCGCCTACGCCACCCTCCTAAAAGCTGGACTCATAAAAGCATAAAAAACCCGCATTTAGCGGGTTTTTTATGCAGGTACGAAAGTTAATGCTGTGCCTTTTTTGCCACTGCGGCCGGTGCGGCCGATGCGGTGTACATAAGTATCGTAGGTTTGGGGAACGTCGTAGTTGATGACGTGGGTCACGTCTGGAATATCCAGGCCTCGGGCGGCGACGTCGGTCGCAATCAAGATATTAATCTTGTCATGCTTAAATGAATCTAATATGCGGATGCGCTCGCGGCTCCTTTTGTCGCCATGAATCGCGCCTACTTTAAATCCGAAGTGCGAAAGTTCTTTGGCGAGAGAGTCTACGCTGTGTTTCATTTCGCGGAAGATGAGTACCTTATCTGAGCCGTCTTTTTTCAAGACCTCGTGCAGTTTTTCTAATTTGTCTTCTTTACTTCTGACGCGAATCACATCTTGGTCAATATTTTTCGCTGTTTCTCCGGAGATTACGGAAATGAAAACCGGATCTTTCAGATACAGCTCGGTTAATTTTTTAATTTCCGGAGAAAGCGTCGCGGAAAAGAAAAGCGTCTGCTTTTCTTTCGCAGTTTTTCCGATGATAAAAACCATATCGTCCCGGAAACCCATATCCAGCATGCGGTCGGCTTCATCTAAGACCACGCTGTGGCAGGTAGACAAATCCAGAACTTTTTTTTCTATTAGGTCGCGCAGTCTGCCGGGCGTACCGATAACAAAAGAAACTCCTAATTGTATTTCTCTAATTTGTTTGGTGATAGGTAGTCCCCCCACGCAAGCCACTGAAAACATCCCGAAACCGAAAGCAAGGTTCTTAAAATCCGCCTCTATTTGAAGCGCAAGCTCGCGGGTTGGCGCCATTATCAAAACTTTTTCTCTCATGTTCTTGCCTCTAGTCTTGGCAATCTTTTCTATAAGTGGAAGAAGAAAAGCCGCGGTCTTGCCGGTACCGGTATTTGCCATACCAAAAACATCAGCACCTTTAAGTACTGTCGGTATTGCCTGGTCCTGAATCGGCCTGGGATGTATATATCCGGCTTTTGTAATATTTTTGTGAAGTTGAGAGTTGAAAGGAAAGTCCGCAAATGTATGCTTGGAGACATATGGTTTTTCCTCCACATGGGTCCCCTTCTTTATGAAGCGTGAAAAATCTATATGCTCGCCGCGAGCCCTACTTTTATTTTTACCGCCTCCAAAACGGGAACGGGAATTATTGCTGAATATTTTTTTTGTTCCTCCACTAAAACGAGATTTCGCTTTAAACGTAGAAGTGTGGCGTCCAAATTTCTTCGGAGAAGCCGAATGACTTGTGTACATAATGGGTCACCCCCAATATGCAAAAAGACTGCAAGAGATGAGAATGATGTATAGAGTATAGCATTCTGCTATTATTTTGTCAATGTTTCCAATGTTTTTGAAATAATGTCCTCAATAGAATTGTAATAATGGAATTGGAAATTTTTATGGTCTATCCCCCGAATAAGACGTGAAACAAAAACATCCTTGTGTGCCATCGCCAGAACAAGAATACCTTGCTTCTCTATCGCTGTCGCCAATTCATAACCAAGACCCAAAGAAGGATAGTCGCAAAGAGCAAGCATGACATCAGCCTGCATCACAGAATTTTTAATATCATGTATATAAACATCAAGTGGCAAGGCATCTGCTACGTCATTCTTGCCGATAAACTCAAGAATTTCATAGTGATTACCTAATTCCTTTTTTAAACTAATCAATAAATCCAAAAAGTCGCGCTTCTTTTCTAAAGGAAGATGGGTTAATGCACAACCGATATAAAGTTTCTTTTTCATCTTATTTAAATTGTTTTTCTATTCCCTCCATAAGATATATATTCTTTATCCCGACTTGAATCATTTTGTCCCAACAGGACTTACAGCACCACCAGTGACCCCAGAGATATAAATCCAAATTAGAATTAATTTTTTGCGGAAATTCCTTCTCCAGAGCCAATACTGACCTATATTCTCCGTGATTCTTGTACGAAGCGCAACCGGGACAGAGCCAATATTTCTGTCCTGATGGAATTTTGAAAAATTTTCTAATGCACCAGTTCGGGTGGGTACTTAAAAGAAATTTATTTTTAAGCGCCGATTGATTTGCGGCACTAACTAAAATTTCCCCCTTATCGTCCACGACTACCACCCCCGTTGGAACTTTTTTATCAGTTGATTGGGTAAGAGCAATTCTCTTTGCTTCTTGCATATACTTATTATCTTCTCTCGCATATAAAATAGTCTTGCCCTCCGGTAAATATGGATATTTTATACTATTTGCCATACGTGTATATCATATAATATACTCTAAGTATATGAAAGCCTATCTAGATATTGTGAAAAAAGTCCTGGAGACCGGAGAGAAAGTTCCAACCCGACAGGGCCCTCTAGCATATACAGTTGCAGGAATAACTTTTGAACATGAAATGGCAAACGGCTTTCCCTTACTAACTACAAAAAAAGTGCCGTTGCGATTAGTCGCAACCGAATTAGAATTTTTTATAAAAGGTTTGACCGATAAAAAATGGCTCCAGGACAGAAATAATCATATCTGGGATGAATGGGCAAATCCTAAAAAAGCACCTTACGGATTAGATGAAATCTCAAAAAAAAAGATGCTGGAAGAAAGGGATTTGGGACCCACTTACGGATTTCAATGGAGACATTTTAATGCCCCATATATTAATTACGATTCAGATTACTCCGGAAAAGGAGTTGATCAGTTAAAAAAAATTATTGAAATATTGAAGAAAAATCCTCGCGACAGACGTATGATTGTTAACGCCTGGAATCCCGCTCAATTAGAGGAGATGTCTTTGCCTCCTTGTTTTTATTCATTCCAGCTTGTAGTGATAAATAATAAATTAAATCTCCTATGGAATGAGCGTTCGGTGGATTTAATGCTGGGCCTTCCTTTCGATATCACTAGTCATGGACTACTTTTACATTTGATTGCAAAAGAAGCTGGACTCCGGGAAGGAAAATTAATAGGGTTTTTGGGTGATGTCCACCTTTTTGAAAATCATGTCGAAGGTGCAAAAGAACAACTTACTCGAGATTGTAAAAAATATGCTTTGCCAAAAATAGAGACTGGTCAGTGGACCTCAATATTTGATTGGAAAGCGGAAGACACTAAACTTTTAAATTATCAGAGTTATGACAGGATTCCTTTTAAAATTGCAATATAACAATGATTTCACTTATTGCGGCTATCGGCAAAAATAACGAATTGGGAAAAGGAAATACTCTCCTTTGGCATATGCCGGAAGACATGAAACATTTCAGGGAGACTACCCGTGGCCATGCCGTAATCATGGGCCGAAAAACTTTTGAATCACTCTCTGGCCCATTGCCTAAAAGAAGAAATATAGTAATCACCAGAGATTTGGATTACAAAAGAGATGGAATAGAAATTGTCCATTCTGTGGATGAGGCATTAGGATTATTTAAAGATGACAAAGAAGAAATTTTTATAATCGGTGGAGGAGAATTATATAAACAAACTATGCCTCTGGCCGACAGGCTTTATATCACACACATAGAAGCAGAAGACAAAGATGCTAACGTCTTTTTCTCAGAAATTATTCCAATAATCTGGGATGAAATCTCGCATGAAGAACATCAAAAAGACGAAAAGAATCCTTTTGCTTATACCTTTTCAATATACGAAAAAATCTAAGGATCCTCGGGGGTTCTTATGCGTATAAATACATCTTCACCTTCAGGTGATTTCTCTTTTCTGTATTTTCTTTTTTTATTAATTTCAATCTTTCTAATTAATTCTTTCTCCAGGTCAAAATTCATTGTCTCGCACATCCCCAGAATAAATATCATAACATCAGCAAATTCTTCCGCCACTCCATCTTGATTCCTATTGTGTTTAGAAAAGGCTTCAGAGAGCTCTTCATGCGCACGGCAAAAATCCAGTGCAATGTTCTTGGTGTTAAATCCTTTCTCCAACTTATTATTCATTACTACTTTTTGTAATTCTTTCAAGTCAATCATAGAATTAATATATCACAATTCAAAAATTTTTAAAACTTAGAATAATTCTTTGATTTTATATTCTTTATTTTTTTTATTCTCGCTAAAAGCGGCTGATATAAATCTTCGCGCGGATCCACCATCAGCTCTTTCTTGTTCACTCTTTCCGTGAATTTAACCGGAGCATTGGTAACCAAAGCTAGGGGTTGCTGTTCTTTGCCTTCCCCCATACAAAGTACGGCTGCGGTAGCCAGACTGTCGGCCACGTCGGTCCGAGACAATTTTAAAATCCGTCCGAAAATATCAGGAGTTCCGCGATAATCCCGCACACCTTTAAACCCGGCATAACCTATTGCCGCGCCCACAACACCTGCGCGCAAGGGCAACAGTCTGCTATCGGTAATTAAAATACCTAAATTTTTTATTTTATATTTTTTTTGTATTTGCTTGCGGATTAAATGGGCAGACTTAAAAGAATTTTTAGGTAATAAGACTATCTTATTGTCCGCATTGGATTCATCAATACCAGCGGAAGACATGACCATTCCATCTTTAATGGTCAGCCAAGTATATTTGGTCCGTAGCATATACTCGCTTTCCTCCTTAATTATCCGCTCACGCATTTTGTCATGAGAAATGGACAAATCAATTTCTTTGGTTCTCCCTTCAGAGAGAGCTACAATTTTAGAAGTAATGACCAGGATAGACTTCTCGGGAATCTTTTTGGTATGCTTAAAAACAAAAGAAAATAAGTCTTCATTCTCCCGGAATATTCTGGTTTTTATGGGAGTAATCTGCATTGATTAGCAGGCCATTCGCTCTTTCATGGCAGGCGTAGTCATACCATCCAAATAATGCCACCAAGCATCACAGAGAGAACTTGCGGCATCAAGTGCTATGGGATATTCTTTTTCAAAAATCATTTCATCTAAGAGTTCATGCCAAGCAACGTTGACTTTGGCATGAGTTCTAAAAAATTGCAAAGATTTATCACCCCGTATGCCATAATATTCTTTAAGTCCATGCTCTTTAGTCGTGGCCACCATTCTGATCTGTTCCTTGTAGGTTGAAAGAGCCGCCAAGCCTTTATTTATATCTTTATCTTGCGCTAATTTTAAAAATGTGTCAATTGCTTCACTGGTATTTTTATTAGCTTTGGAATTAACAACTTCATCTCTGGAAAGACCAAGTGCTTCAGAAAAAGTCAACAATTGCTCAACATGATTAGAGGCTTCTCCTTCTTCACCAATAAGATCTTGGAGCATAATTTTGCGCATCTCTCTATTTTCACAATTGGTATGAATCCCGCTCATAAATCTCGGAAAGGCATTTTCAAAGTGAAAATACTGCTTCATATACTCTTGTAGTTCTTCTTTATGAAGCTTCCCCGCCTGCCAGCACTGATAAAAAGGGTGTTTTAATATAGACTTTTTACTTATAATTTCCGACAGCTGATTAAAAAAAGTTTGGTGTTTCATGTTGTTAATTCTAGCGCAATTCATCTAAGATCGCAAGAAATTTCTTCGTCTCCGCAACATCATGCGCACGCACAATATTTGCTCCATTAAAAACAGCCACAGCAACTTCAGCCAGCCCCGCTTCAAGCCTCTCATTCGGTTTTGGAATTTTCTTTAAATTTAATTTACTTTGCAATATTTGACCAAGATGACTTTTCCGAGAAACACCCACCAAAAGAGGAAAATGCCACTTAGTAAATGCCCTGAATTTTTTTATTATGGCCAAATTATGTCCTACGGACTTGCCAAATCCAATTCCAGGGTCAAGAATGTACTGCTCGTTTTTAATACCGTAACTCCTACCAATAGCCATCTGTTTTTCAAAAAAAGTATTTATCTCCTTGATTACATTTTTATATTTTATTTCACCAGACTGCATAGTTCTCGGCTTGCCTTTGATGTGATAAAACACTACCGGAACTTTTTTATCGGCAATAACTTTGGCTAAATTCGGATCAAAGGTAAAACCGCCTAAAGTATTTACCATACTGGCCCCAACTTGAATAGCTTTCTTGGCCACTTCCATTTTATTTGTATCAATTGAAATAATTATTTTTTTCCCAAATTTCTGGCGGATTTTTTTGATAATTGGTAAAACTCGGCGTATTTCTTCATCAGCACTAATTGAAAAAGAACCGGGCCTGGTTGACTCACCGCCGATGTCAATGATATCTGCCCCTTCTTTTATCATTTTCCCCGCCCGCTTTAGGGCATTTGCAACATTGTTAAAATATAAATCACCATCAGAAAAAGAATCGGGGGTAATATTCAGCACGCCCATCACCAAGGTTTTTTTCTTTTGAGACAACAATCTAACTAAATTAGATTTCATTAATAAATTAGTCCTTTACTTCTATGCCCATAGAACGGGCAGAGCCGGCAATGATATTAATCGCGCCTTCATCATCTTTGGCATTTAAGTCCGTTCTTTTCTTATTTGCGATTTCCAGAGCTTGCGCTCGGGTAATCTTGCCGGCTTTAGTAGCGACATTTTTGCCGGAACCTTTTTCCACTCCGGCTGCTTTTAAAATAAGCCCGGTCACCGGAGGTGTCTTCACAATAAAGTCATAACTGCGGTCTTCATAGACAGTAATAGAAACACCAACCTTATCCCCGGCCATTTTGGCAGTGGCAGCATTAAACTTTGTAACAAAATCCCCGATATTTATACCGGCTTGGCCAAGCGCAGGCCCGAGCGGAGGCGCCGGAGTAGCCTTGGCAGCTTGGATTTGGAGTTTTATTTTTTTGGTTATTTTTTTTGCCATATGAATTTAAAGATTAGCTTAAATCTTCTTGACTTGCAAGAAATCCAATTCTACCGGAGTTTCACGACCAAACATTGAGACAAGAACCTTAACTTTACCGCGCTCCTGATCAATGGAATTAATTTTTCCCTCAAGATCTTTAAACGGACCATCGGTAATCAAAATACTCTCACCGACAACCATATCAATGTTATGTTTGGCTGTACCTGCATCCATCTTCTTGAAGAGATAATCTACTTCTTCTTTCTTAAGCGGAACCGGATTCACTCCGGCGCCGACAAATCCAGTAACTCGCGGAGTATTCCTCACCACATACCAAGAATCGTCCGTCACAATCATGTCAACCAATACATAGCCCGGATAAATTTTTTCTTCCACTTCCACTCTTTTACCCCCTTTTATTTTTATCTTTTTTTCAATTGGAACAATAACGTTAAAGATTTTATCATTCATGCCGAGTGAATCTATGCGCTGGCGTAAATTGCGCAAGACAACATTTTCATATCCGGCATAAGTGTGTATTGCATACCAATTTCTTGTTCCTTCTGTTTCTTGTTTCATATATAGATTCCAGGATTATTGAAGCAGCTTTTCCAGACCCTTGGAAAAAATAAAATCAAAAATACCCAAATAATACGCAATTACAATAGATAAAACGATAACAATCAGAGTATAAAAAAGGGTCTGACTTCTAGAAGGCCAAATAACGTGTTTTAATTCTGCTTTCGTGTCCTTAAAATATTCAGTAATTTTTGACATTTTTTAAAAAAGCCCCTCTCAGGGCTTTTTCAACTCTACTCTTTTTTTACAAAAAAGTCAACCAAAAGCCGTCTCGACAAAAATTCTTAGCGTCGTGGGTTCCCTGCCTTTTGTCTCCGAGGGCGAAGGCGCCGGAATTTTTCGTTGAGGCGGCTTGCTCTACCTTATCTCGTAAGTTATCGTCACGTCCGAGCTGATGGTGTTTTCACCTTTAGGAATCTGAGCCGGAGCGGATTCTGCACCACTGTCAGCGGACATTGTCGCCTTGCCGTAATACATCGGCATCGGATAATTCCCGGATTCACTGAAGTTTGCGATTCTGCCCAACTTCATACCTAAATCTTTTGCCAAAACTTCAGCTTTATTTCTGGCATCATCAATCGCTTTTTTGCGTGCTTCGGCTTTCAAGACGTCTTCATCATCAATAGCAAAAGACGGACCATTTAACTGCGACACCCCGAGGGTACCCAAGCCTTGCATAATTGTACCAGCATCATCAGTATTGCGAATTTTTACCGTAATACTCTCGGATGCAGTATAACCAACAATTACACTATTGCCTCCTTGGGGCGGACATCCGTACTCATTGCAAGGCATCATTATTTTTGCATCATATTTATATTCATATTTTGGGTAGAAAGAAGCGTTTTCAGCTTTTATATCTTTCTCTGCCACATTATTCTCTTTCAAGAAATCAAGTGCCGATTTTTCTATTTTCGCAACAGCTTCTTGTGCTTCCTTTACTGTTTTCGCATCTTTGGAAATAGAGAAATAAATGTTTGCAATATCCGGCACAGCCTGCACTTCTCCATGACCAGATAAAGTAATAACATTAGAATCTGAACTACCTATCGTCTCAAGAGATCGTAGTTCAGACAAAAACTTTACCACAAAAAATAAAGAAATAATTACCAAAAAAACAAGCGCTGCGCGATATAAATTCTTCTGATACTCTTGTGATATTTCCATAAATTTTATATTAATTTCTAATATTCTTAATAATACACCTGAAATGCCGCTAAATCAAATTGACTTCAGGAACAAGCTCTAGGTCAAATTTTTCTTTAACTGAAATAATAATTTGCAGAGCCAATTCTTTAATTTCCGCACCATTTGCATCCCCGTGATTGACCAAAACTAGCGCCTGTTTATGATGTACTCCAACATTACCTACTCTATACCCCTTCCAGCTTGTTCCTTTTGCGGGACCACATTGTTCAATCAGCCAGGCAGATGGAATTTTTGATAGGCCGTCTTCTTTAAAAAAAGGCATTTCAGGATAAAGCTTGAGCAATTCTTTTAATTTTTCTTCTTGTACAAAGACATTTTTAAAAAAACTTCCGGCATTGCCAATGACCTTTGGATCCGGCAATTTACTACGACGTATTTCAGATACTGCGTCGCTGACATCTTTAGAGCTTTTTACTTCTATTTCATTTTTCTCTAAATGTTCCCTTAAAATTTTGTAATTTAGATTTTTCTTTTCTATCTTACTCAAAGCTAAAGTTATTGAGAAAATAAAATATTTGTTTTTCAATGAATTTTTAAAAATACTATCTCTGTACCCAAACGAACATTCTTCTTTATTAAAAAATTTCTTTTCTCCATTATTAATATCATAAGCTTCCACTCCCTCAAGCACATTTTTTAGCTCCGCTCCATAAGCTCCAATGTTTTGCATTGGTGCTGCACCTACCGTACCGGGAATAAGGGCCAAATTTTCAATCCCCCAATAACCCCGATCTACAGCAAAAGATACCAAGTCATGCCAGATAACGCCACTTTTAGCTTTTACTAAGACACTTGTGGAATTTTCCTCCAAAATCTCTATGCCTTTTATTTTATTCAATACCACAATACCGTTAAAATCTTTGGTGAATAAGACATTGCTCCCCTCCCCCAGAAAAAGCTTCTCATTCTCCAAAAATACCGGATCCTTTAAAAGTTCTGAGAGTTCAGCCTCATTTTTAATTTCTATAAAAAATGCAGCTTGAGCAGAAATACCAAAAGTGTTTAAATTTTTTAAGTCATAATTCTCTAAAATCTTCATCTTTTGATTATGTCATATTTTGAGAGAGTTTATAAGCATTACCATGTTTGAGCATTCCCAGATAAGACTGGACCACTTCTTGTTGAGGATTGTTTCTTGTGTTCTTTAACACCCTCCTTTTAGTAGAAGTCCGCAAAACCCGGTGATGCGGAAAATGTACCCAGCCGAGGAAGTCCACCCCGGAAGCGACAGTTTTAATGAAAACTTTGTCGGGATGCAGAGAGAGCTTTAAGCTCTCACTGAGAAATTTTGATATTTTTGAAAGTAGGTTTTCGAGATATATTTTGTCATTTTCCAAAATAACAAAATCATCCGCGTACCTAATGTAATATTTTATTTTCAATTCCCTTTTCATAAACTGGTCAAATTCATTCATATATACGTTTACTAGAAGCTGTGATGTTAAATTTCCAAGTGGCAAACCAACTGTCCCTAGGTCTTGCCTAGGGGAGAAATCGTGCCTAGGGGAGAAACTGTTGATGACTTGTGAGAATAGCCATATAATATTTTCATCTTTTATGTGCTTAGCTAAAATTCCTTTTAATACTTTATGGTTTATATTTGCAAAGAATTTTTTGATATCGCATTTGAGTACAAAGCAAGTCTTGGTATTATTTTTAGAAACTTTCAAAAACATTTGACGAAATCTATTCATTGCTTTATGCGTTCCTTTATCTATTCTGCAAGAATATGAATCATAAACAAATTTACTATCAAAATACTGATAGAGTTCTTGATAGATTAAATGATGAAGTAATCTATCTCTGACTGTCGCTTTGTGTATTTGCCTTGGCTTTGGGTCAGATATATTGAAGGCTGTATAGTTTCCATGCTTGTATGTTTTGTTTTTTAAATCATGAAAAAGGTCAAATATATTATTCATTAGCTTAGCTTGAAATAAAATTACGTCTTTGCGATTTTTCTTGTCGCGCAGAAATTCCTGCCAAGCTTTGAGCAGTTTTTCTATGGTTATGATATTATCGTAACTATGAATAAATTGTTTCATAATTCTATCCCCCCCCCCCTCAGCGCCGTCAGCGCTGAAAAGGACAAAAACCGCTTACTCTCTTTGGTTTAAAATTTATAATGATTTTCCAAAGGCGCATCGCTACACCTTGGGAGGGAAAATTGAAGATTATTTTCTCGGACTCTTAGAAAATATTTTCATTTCAATTTATCTTCCGCCGGAAACTAAAATATCTCGTCTCATCATAGCAATTTCTAAACTAGATGGTATAAAATTTTTCCTGCAAATAGCTTGGGAAAACAAATGTATTCCTAATGAAAAATATTCTACGCTTTCCGAGCATTTGCAAGAAATCGGTCGGATGCTGGGTGGCTGGAAGAAAGGATTGGAGAAAAGAAAGTAAAACGCTTGTCATCACTTTTAGACGGCCGTTAATTTTTGATAACATTCTTAAAAATAAAACTCCCCTATCTAGATAGAGGAGAAACAGCGAGTTTCAGAGAGAAGATACGATGCCGATAGTTCGCGTTCCAGACGTTGTCGTTCGAGAACGAGTTGACATTCGCGTTCGGCTGACCATCGACGTTGACGTTCACGTTAGCAACGGATATTGTAGGATGAGTCATCTATATCACCGCCGATCTAGGCATACGAGAGATATTCTGCATATCAGAGATCGTGCTGTATTTTATTAAGGGCATAAAAGCCCGCCAACTCACCCGACCAACTTTATATGTTTTTTTTGTTTTAAAAAAGAATTCACTCTTTCGCAAGACCAGAGGAAATCTGTGTCCGGCGAAACTCTCAAATTGATTTTTAGATAATCACGGCTTGAAGTCTTGACCGCAAGCATTTCTCGATTACTGACTTAGTATATAACAAAATTAAAAAATAAAAAACAAGGGTCAAAGAGAAAAAGTTTCAAAGTATCTAAATTGAAAACACACCGTGTTTGCAAAGCAAGACGGTGTGCATTTTGGGTTCTCCGTGCTATCAAAAGCATTGCACGGAGAACCCGATGGGTCAAAGTTACTGTTGCGGAGAGAAGACACGATGCCGATAGCGCGCGTCCCAGACGAGGTCGT
>Ga0209542_10011001_pt1 | contig 16156 bp, 14 predicted proteins | sample RifCSPhighO2_01_FD_184028 | JGI IMG/M metagenome (GOLD analysis project Ga0209542, IMG submission 184028) | Soil microbial communities from Rifle, Colorado - Rifle CSP2_plank highO2_0.1 (SPAdes) (version 2) | ecosystem: Environmental > Terrestrial > Deep subsurface > Rock core/Sediment ... | reverse complement strand
TGGAAATTTACCTTTGAATCCGAACACTTGTAGAATAAATCTATGACTGAATTTACCCATTTGAATTTGTATGAGCGGCAGCGGATTGAAAAATATCTGCGCGCAAAAAGAAGCCGGAGATTCATCGCTAGCAAATTGGATCGAAGTGTCTCGAGTATCTCCGATGAAATCAATGGAAACAGCGTCCGCGGGATCTACACGGCCAAGAAGGCAGATTTCAGGGCATATCAGAAGAGATGGAGGTCGAAGACAGAATGCATGAAAGTGGCGATGGATTCGGAACTGAAACGGTTTGTCATTGACTCGATGGAGAAAGACCACCAGTCCCCAGCAGGAATCTCAGGTAGGTTACAGAAGGTCAAAAAGGATATCCAATACGCAAGCACCAAAGCAATCTACAAATTCGTTAAAAGTCCGAACGGCAGACAGATCGAGAGATATCTGTATTCAAAAGCAGTACACAAGAAAAGTGGAAGAAAACGCAATACGCCAGTTACCATTGATGGCAGAGTTCTGATCGACCAAAGACCCAAAAAGGTCGAGAATAGGGTCGAATTCGGTCATTACGAGGGAGACTTCATTGAATCAGGAAGAGATGGCAAGGGATCGCTTCTGGTGTTGGTTGAAAGAAAAACACGGTACCCGTTTCTTCGATACTTGGGAGATCGAGGCACCATGAATGTGAATCGAATGGTCGAAGAGATACTTTACGGTCTTCCCATTAAAAGCTTCACTGTCGATAATGACATTTCGTTCCAAAAACATGAAGCACTCTCCACGCTCATTGATGCAAGCGTGTTCTTCTGTCACCCACAGTGTCCGCATGAAAAAGGAACGATTGAAAACAGGAACAAGGCAATACGAAGGTATGTTAAAAAGAAATCAGATCTCTCTAAATACCCATTGGAATATTTTCAAGAGGTCGAACGCAAACTTCGGGACCGATTCATGACATGTTTGAACTACAAAACACCGAGAGAAGCATTCGCACAAGAGTTCCAAAAACAAAAAAGACCACTTGTCCGTGGTATGATTACAAAAAAATTATTGGTTAATTGAGTGTTCGGATTGGGGGCTCCGGGTAGGTAGCAAAACTAGTCAATATTATAGGACAATCCAGTTAAATTGTCAACCCCTTCCGCGCCTTCTACTGTGAAAGGCTTTATGCACTTCGCCGAGGTGTTTGTCGGTAACATGCGTATAAATCTGCGTAGTTACAATATTCGCATGCCCCAAAAGCGCCTGAACACTCCGTAAATCGGCCCCATTTGAGAGTAAATCAGTGGCAAAACTATGACGAATGACATGAGGGGTTACTTTTTTTGAGATACCCGCCTTTATTGCATAGTATTTGATGAGCCTTTCTACAGAGCGGGGAGTGAGGCGGAGGGTTTTGTCCTTACCCTCGGCGAGCTTTTGTGGGCTTTTACCTAGCTGAACAAACAAAGCATCATCCATATCAGTGCGTTTAGCCAGATACTTTTTGACTGCATCTCGCGCGGTATGGGACAAAAATACCACGCGCACTTTTTCACCTTTGCCGCGCACTGAAAACTCATCGCGTTCAAAATCAATCTCGCGCGAGAGGGAACAAAGCTCTGAAACACGAAGGCCTGTAGAGAAAAAAAGCTCTAATATGGCTCTATCGCGGAGGATTCTGACCGTATCTCCCCATGGAGCCTTAAGAAGTCGTTCTAGTTCATCGCTAGAAATAAGGTCCAAGGAGCGTTCGGGGACTTTCGCAAGTTCTATGCGATCCGGGGGCAAGGAAGTGATGCCGCGACGCATCAGAAATTTCAGAAAGACACGCAGAGCTATTAAATAATAGTTTTGTGTCTTCTTTTTAAGCGTGCCTGAGGGGGCGGGTTGTCGGTTGAGCCACAGTCGGAAGGAGCGTATGGCTTCTTCAGTGATTGCTTTGGGGTTTTTGATTCTAGAATACTCAAAAAAACGCGATAAATAACGATCGTAGTTCTCAACAGTTTTTAAACTGCGGCCTTTTTCAATTTCTACATATTCTAGGAATTCCTGTTTTATTTTGTCCATTTCGCTTGCCATTTGATTTGCTACGTCGCACAATATTTTACCATACATGACATTAAAACCATCTAAACATTTGACAAAAATCTTATATAGGTTAGTATATCAAACAAGCCCCTGTGAATTTAGTCACCGGAATTAAAACCTTTATATAAGGTTCAGCCCACTTAGGGCGGTACAGGAGCGAAAGGGAGGGCATCGGCTTCTACAGCCGCGGTCCTCCTAGTTTTTAAAGACTTGCAAAATATAGTCTTTCGTGCTATTCTGCCTGTATCATGCTTACAAAGACAAAGAAACAGAGAGTTATAAAAGAAGCGGGGACTCATGAAAAAGATACCGGATCTCCTGAAGTACAAGTGTCTATTTTGACGCGGCGTATTGAAGAGCTCGCGGGACATCTCAAAAAACACCTCAAAGATAAACATTCCAGACGTGGATTGCTCGCCATGGTGGCAAACCGTCAGAAACATTTGCGCTATTTGAAGAAAAAGAACCCAAAACGATACGGTGCGCTGCTTCGCAAGTTGGAACTTAAAAAGAAAGCTTAACGCTTTGGGCTTAGAGCTTAAAGCTTCACGAGAAACGTGAAGCAAAAAGTGCTATGCTACTCTAAGCTCTAAGCATTTAGCACTAAGCTATTTTTATATATGTCAGTCATAAAACACAAAGAACAACGGGTTGGGATTTTTATAGATACGCAGAATCTCTATCACAGCGCAAAGAACCTGTATCACGCACGCGTGAATTTCGGGCAAGTGGTTAAAGATGCCTTGGAAGGAAGACACCTTATTCGCGCCGTCGCGTATGTAATCTCTACCGAAAGCGGAGAAGAGAAAAGCTTTTTTGAAGCGCTTGAAAAAGTAGGGATTGAAACCAAAACAAAAGACTTACAAATTTTCGCCGGCGGATCAAAAAAGGCCGACTGGGATGTCGGGCTTGCGGTGGACGCGATTAAACTCGCGCCTAAGCTAGACGCTATCATCATCGTATCCGGAGACGGAGATTTCGTACCGCTTATAGAATATTTGCGCGAGAACCAAGGATGCCAGGTGGAAGTAGTGGCGTTTGGAAAATCTACGTCTGCAAAACTTATTGAAGCAACCGACCACTTTACCGACTTGGATGAAAATCCGAGAAAGTATTTGCTCGGGGGGAGGAAATAATTCAAAGCTTTTGGCTTAGGGCTTGAGGCTTAGAGCTTTCAGATATCATTTGTTTCTTTGTTATGATATATCGTAACAAATACAGTTTGATAGTTGAAGTTTTGAAGTATAGAAAAAAGCGGCGCCGAGAAATCGGTGCCGCTTTTTGTTTAGGCAATAAGGTCTTATAACCTAAACAACCACGACGTTGAAATTTTCTTGTCCACTAGCCAGAGCTTCAAGAAGCGGCAGATACTTTTCTGGATGCATACGGAACAATGGCCTGTCGAGTAATTTAACTCCAATCCTCTGGGCCTCAAACATCACCGGACCAAATGCCAGCTCAACTACAATGACCACCGGCATTTTAGGTTTGTTTGTTTTCACAAACTCAGCTAGTTTTTCACCGCTATCCTCCAATCGCCCCATACCTGTATCTGAAAGAACTTGCCTTTGTCTGCTTGATTGCAGAGGGATCAAAAGCTGGAACAATTTTACATAGAGATTCAAATTTGTCAAATACGGGAGTGTCGTGCTACACTAACTGCGGTTAAAAGTTAATAGATAATCGTCGCCCTCGGATAGATAGCTTTCAATTCGCCCACGCAAATTGAAACCTAAAATTCGGGGGTGAAAAACCCATATGACTAAGAAAGAATTCTCGGTAGAGATCGGGGGCAAAACCCTGATCGCTCAATTTACGGACCTTGCTGAACAGGCAACGGGATCGTGTATTGTTAAATACGGCAACACCACAGTCCTTGCGACTGCGGTGATGTCTCATGCCGAGCGTGACGGCGATTGGTTCCCACTGACAGTTGACTATGAAGAACGTTTTTACGCAGCTGGAAAAATTCTAGGTTCGCGGTTTATTCGCCGTGAAGGACGGCCGACGGAGGAGGCCGTGCTTTCAGGACGCATTGTGGACCGCACGATCCGACCGCTCTTTGATAACCGTATGAGAAATGAGGTGCAGGTAGTCGTCACGGTACTCTCCATCGCCGAAGACGACCCGGATATGCTCGGGGTCATTGCCAGCTCGCTCGCGCTCGCCACCTCAGAAATCCCATGGAATGGACCGGTGTCAGCGGTGAGACTTGGAAAAAGGAAAGGGGACAACAATTTCATTATTAATCCTTCCTACACGGACCGAAACGCAGAAGATGCAGATTTGGATTTGCTGATGTGCGGCACAGATGGACTCGTAAACATGATTGAGGTGGGTAGCAAAGAGGTTTCTGAAAGCGTCCTTGTATCGGGGTTGGAAGAGGGGCTTACCATCATAGAAAAACTGCAAAAATTCCAAGCACAGATTGTAAAAGAAATAGGAAATGCGAAGAAGAAAATGGAATTCCCCGAAACACCAAAAGAGGTCAAGGAGCTTTTTGCGGAAATGATAACGCCAAAGTTTTTTGACGCGATATTCAAAGGTCCCGGCAAGCATGCCATCTCAATCATCAAAGACGAATGGATGAACAAGTTTGCAGAAAAATATCCTGACATGGATAAAACATTCGCAGACACATATTTTGAGGAAGAGCTCAATAATCTCGTACACACAGAGGCAATAGAGAACGGGCGCCGAGCCGACGGACGCGGGCTGGATGAACTACGACCTCTGTACGCCCAAGCGGGCGGGGTCTCACCTATAATTCACGGCTCTGGAATCTTTTATCGTGGGGGTACGCACGTTTTTTCCGCGCTTACCTTGGGCGGCCCCGGCGAATCAATGGTGGTTGACGGCATGGAAGTGCAAGGAAAGAAACGCTTCATGCATCACTACAATTTCCCGCCGTTTTCGGTCGGCGAGACCGGCCGAATGGGCGGTATGAACCGACGCATGATTGGCCACGGCGCGCTCGCGGAAAAAGCACTGACGGCAGTACTACCCCCTAAAGAAACGTTCCCGTACACCATACGTATTGTTTCTGAAGCGTTCGCCTCAAATGGTTCTACCTCTATGGCAAGCGTCTGCGGCAGCGCCCTCGCGCTTATGGACGCAGGCGTTCCTATCACCAGAGCTGTCGCCGGCATCGCATCGGGACTGATGATTGAGTCGCCCAAAAAATACAAAGTGCTTACGGATATCCAAGGACCTGAAGATCATCATGGAGACATGGATTTTAAAGTCGCGGGTACCAGTGTCGGCGTCACGGCTGTGCAGATGGATGTAAAAATCGCGGGAGTAAGCGTTCACATCCTCACCGAGGCACTGGAAAAAGCAAAATCCGCGCGATTGCGAATCCTTGAGGTGATGGAAAAAGAACTTGCGGCACCACGACCGGATATCAGCCCTAACGCGCCAAAAATTCTTTCTATTAAAATAAAAGTTGATCAGATCGGACTGGTTATCGGTGGCGGAGGCAAGACGATAAACGGCATTATGGAAAAGACCGGCGCCGAAATTGATATTGAAGACGATGGGATGGTATTCGTGACCGGTAAAAATGGCGCGGCAGAAGCGGCACTTGAGATCATTGCGGGGATGACACGAGAATACCTACCTGGTGAACGTTTTGACGGAGAAGTAACGCGACTGATGGACTTCGGCGCATTTGTAAAAATCGGCTACAACGCAGAAGGGCTCGTTCACATTTCTGAACTTGCACCATGGCGGGTAAATAAAGTAACTGATCTGGTTAAAGAAGGTGACATCGTGCCCGTGATGGTTCGCGAAGTGGATGAAAAGGGAAGACTTAATCTTTCTATCAAGGCTGCAAACCCGACCTTCTTCAAACGACCAGCCGGAGCGACTGACAGCGAGGGCGGGGGCGATCGTCGCTCGCCTCGGCCTCCACATCACAAGCGCTATTAAAGATTCTCAATACGATACAAGTCAGACTTTCTGACGGGCGCGTAAATGCGCTATTATATAGCCTATGGCAGAAACGCCTCCTAATTCAAAAGACCAGGGTCAACCAGAGCAGGTAAAAGCCTTGCGCACCTTTGAAAGTGATGTGGCAGAAATACTGAAAACGCAGAATACGAGTGCGGCACAAATCGTGATTGCTGAACAAGCAAAACCTAAAGAAGAACACATACAGACCGTCATCCCGCAAGAGCCACCGCGTTATCCAGGCTTAAAAAATATGCTTCTGCTTACGACCGGAATCCTGTTGATCTCCGGAGCACTGGTTTTTGTCGCCTATCTGTTCTTCAAGCCATCAGCGCCCCCCGAAACTCCGGTAACCTCTACGGGGCAGGCGATTATCAGTATAGATACGCAAAAAGTAATAGACATAACCAACCTCACTCCAAAACAGGTGGTGGAAGCAATCAAAAAGGAGCGCGACGGTGCCAGTGTGCGGCTGAATGCAATTGAAGTAATTATCTTGACCGAGAAAGACGGCGCGGGAAATATCCGAGCCCTAGACACAAAGACATTCCTGGAAAAGATTACGCCAAGCATACCGGCCATGCTTATTCGAACCCTCGACCCATCATACGTATTTGGTCTCGTTGGTTTTGACGGGAATCAGCCCTTTATAATACTCCACACCAACTCTTATGAACGTGCCTATGATGGGATGCTTTCTGGGGAGGCTGACCTCTACCGAGAGGCTGGCAGTATTTTTGTAACGGGAGGTGGTTTGCTCCCGGGCCTTTCAACGTCTAGTAGCGTGTACTTTGGTACCGATCCGAACAAGCAATTGTTCCACGATATGGTTATTAAAAACATTGATACTCGCGTGGTAAAAAACACCCAGGGAGATATTATTTTCCTCTATTCATTCCCCAACGAATCAACCATTGTCATCACGTCCAATGCTAAAACGTTCAATCAGATTATAGATAAGCTGAAACGAGCTAACCTGGTCAAATAGCAACATTGTTGCCAATACCTACTTCTGTTATCATGGTGAACATAACAACCGCTTGAGAACTTTTTTGGTTGCATTAAATTTATATGGACAAAAAATTACAAAATACACTGCGAGAAAAATTGGAGGCTGAACTTAAGGAGGTTGAAAAAGAATTGCGCTCGGTTGGTAGAATTAATCCAAGCAACCCAAAAGACTGGGAAGCCATGCCGGACCGCTTGGATATCGTCACAGCGGACCCCAACGAAGTAGCGGACGGCATTGAATCGTACGAAGGGAACACGGCTATCCTCAAGCAATTGGAGACACGGTACAACGAAATCAAAGCGGCTCTCCAGCAAATGAAAAACAATGGCTACGGAATATGTCACGTCTGCAAAAACGTCATAGAACCCGCTCGACTTCTGGCAAATCCCGCCGCGACTACATGCCAAACACACATGTAACAGAAAACACGAAGCAGGAAATGTAAAACTTACATTTCCCCAACTCTGGTATAAGCTAGATACGCTATGTCATTCGCGAAAGTGCAAAGCGCACAGACAACCCTGTTGGATGCGTGCATCATAGATGTTGAAGTGGATCTCTCCGGAGGCCTGCACGCTTTTTCCATTGTGGGCCTACCCGACAAGGCAGTGGAGGAAGCCCGCGACCGAGTCTCTTCGGCGATAAAAAACTCCGGTTTCAAATCGCCAAAAAAGAAAAATGAGAAGGTGATTATCTCGCTTGCTCCCGCCGATATAAAAAAAGAAGGTTCAAATTTTGATCTGGCGATCGCGCTGGGATATTTGCTCGCGGCAGGGGATATTCGCTTCAATCCTCTCGGAAAATTATTCCTCGGAGAACTCGCGCTGGACGGACACACACGAGCCATCACCGGCACTCTGCCTTTAGTACGTGCAGCAGCCCGTGCGGGTTTTAAAGAAGTCTATGTGCCAAAAGAAAATGCGCGCGAAGCGGCGCTGATAGATGGCATCGCCGTGTACGCGGTGGATACGTTAAGCGCCGTGGTAGCACATCTCAATGAAAAATCAGAGAAGCCAAAAAAACTTCTCGCACAACCTAAAACAAAAGTCTCTCTTGGTGTGTCTTTCAGTAGCAACGACCTTTCCGATATTAAAGGCCAGGAGAGCGCAAAGCGCGGGCTTGAAATTGCAGCGGCCGGCGCGCACAACATCGCGATGTACGGACCGCCCGGCACAGGGAAAACCATGCTCGCACGCGCATTCGCGGCGCTCCTGCCGCCGCTTTCGTTTGAACAGATGCTTGAGGTAACCTCCATCCATTCAATCGCAGGAACACTCAAAGGGGAACTGGTCACCGTGCCGCCATTTCGTTCTCCTCATCACACGGCTTCACACATCTCTATTGTTGGAGGGGGGACTTTCCCCAGGCCTGGAGAAATCACGCTCGCACATCGTGGCGTACTTTTTCTGGATGAATTCCCGGAGTTTGAGCACCGTGTCATTGAAGCGCTTCGCCAGCCGCTTGAAGATCGTTCCATCAGTATCACGCGTGTCAAAGGCACAGCCGCATACCCCGCGCATTTCATTCTCATTGCCGCGATGAATCCCTGCCCGTGCGGAAACTACGGAACGCGCAAGGAATGTATTTGTTCACCGTCAAATTTGCTGCGGTATCGGCGAAAAGTATCCGGCCCTATTGTGGATAGAATAGACATGTGGGTGGAAGTCGGAACGATTGAATATAAAACGCTCTCCGACAAGACTCCGCGCACAGAAGGAAGCGAAAAAGTGCGCGAGCGAATCCTTGCGGCACGAAAAATACAGCGCGCAAGATTCGCGTCCGCAAAACTTCCGTACCAAACCAACAGCGAGCTTAGCGCGCGTGATATAGACACGCACGCGGGCTTGAGCGAACCGGTACGTAATCTGTTAAATCAGTCCGCAACAAAGCTCGGCCTCTCCGGCCGAGCGTACCATCGTGTCATCAAACTCGCCCGCACCATTGCCGACCTTGAAGGCAACGAAAAAATCACCGAAAAAAATATTTTGGAAGCGCTTTCCTATCGGCCAAAACAATTGAGTAGTTGACAATTTTATGAGATTTCAAAAACCGCATGATTGCTCGTGCAGTTTTTTTCTATACATAAACACAGAAACCACCCTCCACAATAAGAATGCTATAACATTCTTATTGTGGAGGTGTGACTTAGATTCACACAAAGAAAACCCCAACCATGTAAACATGATAGGGGTTTGAAACTACCTCGAAAGAACTTCAAAAGGCCCGAAGGCTATATGCTGCTCAACCCGTCTCCACCACAATATCCGTCTCTTGAATCTGCGCATTGCTCTCTTAAATACAGCAAGCTGGCGTTCTGCCACATCTATTTCAATGACAAAGTGATACGTGTGATTACCCGCATGCGCCGAGTGGATTTGAATGAGATTCAATTTCTTGAATGGCTCCAGTGCCCTGACTAACGCTGCTGGCTTGTGTACGGTCTTGAATACGATAAGCGCTCGGTTTCTTTTTCCTGTTACAACTTTGTGAGTTGTCGGAGTGATAAGAAAGAACGTGGTTATCGCTTCGCTATCCTCAAACGTTTCGTCCAGCACGTGCAAACCATATTTGAGCGATGCAGATTTCGGCCCAAGCGCAGCGTAAGACGCGTACCTGTCATCTTCTGCAACAAGCCGTGCAGCTTCGCCGTTGCTTGAAGTGTTTATCGTTATGAACTTCATAGAAGCAATGTGTTCTTTACATGCACCGAGAGCTTTTGGATGTGCAATGATGCCTTTGATTGATTCACGCGAGACATCTTGTCGCACCATAAGACAGAAATGCAGCTTCATCTTGATTGCACCGCTGACATGGAACGGACAAAACGTCCCATTGCTATATGTCTGCAAAAGCTTAACGAAAGATTCCAAAGTTTCAGTTACCCTTGCTTCAGCCTTCGTCTCCATAGCAACTGCCCCATAACCGCCGTGCTGTGCGATAAGTTTGAGTATCTCTGTGTTTACAGATGCAGGAATACAATTTGTATGTGCGCCATCAGCTATTACTTGTGGCGCATCATATATTTCGGCAAGCATGTCATACGCATCATGCGAGAATGTTGCTCCGACCGGTCCTAGAAACGTAACGTTATTCATACGCCTTCTCCTTTTGTATTGTGTTGTCAATGTGCTCTTTTCCAAAAAAACAAAAATCGCCACCTGAAGGGGATAGCGCGTTTGTTTCTAGAATTTCTACAACGCTAATTCACCTTCGGATTTCCGAATTCGTAAAGAAACTCCAAAATGAATGCGTGTGTATCACGACTTTACTATAGGACATTGCGAAACTTAAAGCAACCCTACTCACTAAATGTAATCTGTTACGATACCTAACAGATGTTAATTGATTATTTCCGGAAGCTCTAAGCCCCCAAGCCCTAAGCTAAAAGCTTTCTTAAAACGGATTCTTGGCGCCGCGGATTTCAAAATGGAGGTGTGGGCCAGTCGCTTTGCCTGTTGAGCCTTCGTAACCAATCACTTCTCCTTGTGCCACTTGCACTCCGGCTGAGACCGTGAGACTGCTTAAGTGCGCGTAGAGCGTCTGTGTGCCGTTGTTGTGGCTGATCACAACGTAATTGCCGTATCCACCATTCCATCCCCCACTGCGCGCAATGATGACTAATCCTGAAGCGGAAGCAAAGATGGGGGCACCCCGGTAAGCGGCAAGATCTACGCCGTTGTATCCATGCAGTCCTTGCGTCTTTCTGCCGCCGACAATGGGACGCATATAGTAGCCGCTATATTCAGGACCGCTTGCGCCACGCAAACGAGAAGTGGAAACGGTGACAGGGGCTGCAGCGATTTCTCCATCCGGCACTATGACAACCGCGCCAACGGTCAAGGTCTCGCCGTCAGAGAGATCATTGTACTGCGCTATTTCCTCCGCATCCGCCTCGTAGAGTTTCGCGATGCTAGCTAACGTATCACCTTTTTTAACCGTATGTTGGACACCAGAGACCGGTAAAATAACAAGGGTTTGACCTTCGTGGATCAAACCCCCCCTAATATCGTTTCCCCATGCAATCGTGTTAGTTGTCACTCCGAACATCTTCGCGATCTGTGAAAGCGTATCTCCTTTATGGACAACATAGACACTGATGTGACCAAGACGCGAAGCCGCGTCAGCTACATCTACCATACTTCCACTGGGACCTGTTTCAGGGAGTAGGGCTGAATCATTGACGATTGCAATATCCCCGCCGCCCCGAGCTAACGTGAGGCCTTCTGGGTTTGCCACCGATTGGAGAAGTGGCATCGTTTGTGAATTAACTAGGGTTTGTGATTCTGCACTCACGGTATTCCAAAGGAAATCTGAAATAAAAGAATACCAAGCCCCATATGCAAGCACCGGGAGGGCTAGAAAAAACACAGGAAAAACATACTGCCGAACCAAAACGGCTTTAAATAAGGATTTTTTCACCTTCAGTCCTCGCTTTCTTATTTGTTGGACTGCTGGGTCACGTTTAAAATCTAAAATAAGCCTATAGTTAGCGGATAAACACGGGGAATTCGGTAAAATGGCCTTGTTGAGCCATGCCACAATTCATTCGTTGCAGACTATCCATTCAATATACATTTTAGAGGGGTCAAAAGTCAACGAAAGATATGCACCCCTGTGGATATAAGATGTAATGTCAAATTTCAGAAAAAACTCACGATTTCTGACTGTGTTATAGTCAAAGACCAAAGAATCTGGAAAAAATTCTTAGAAAAAACCCAAAAACCCAAATGAACGGCGTATGAATGCACTAAACGAGGCACAACAAAAAGCAGTGAATGCCCGAGGCCCCGTATTGGTGCTGGCGGGTGCGGGAGCCGGGAAAACAAAGACCATAACCTCACGTATCGTGGACCTTATACGAGGAGGCGTGTCTCCGGAGGCGATACTAGCTCTTACGTTCACCAATAAAACTGCGCGGGAAATGCGGGACCGAGTGAGAATTGCCATTGCCGATGAAACTTCCCTGCACCGGCCAATCAGCGAGATGGAAAACCCTTTTGTGAGCACCTTCCACGCCCTTTCTGCCTTCCTGATTCGTGAACACGCAGAACGTCTTGGGCTTTCGCGCCACTTCTCTATCTATGACCGCGCAGATTCAAAACAAGCGGTGAAAGAAGCGATGTCTCTCGTGGGCATAGACCCCAAAGAAATGGAGCCGGGACAAATACTCTCGGTTATATCGCGAGAGAAAGGGAATTTGCAGACACCGTCGGGGTTATTGGCACAATCGGATACGTACCGCTCAAACCTCCTCGCACAAATCTGGGAACGCTATGAAATGATTCTCAAATGCTCGCACGCGCTTGATTTTGACGACCTGCTTTCGGTAACAGTGGGGATGCTTTCAAAACACGCCGACATCCGCGCACGATACCAGGACAAGTGGAAATATCTGCATGTGGACGAATACCAGGATACGAATCGCGCGCAGTACGAACTATTGAGACTCTTGGCAGAGACTCACAAAGAGATTTTTGCCGTGGGGGATATTGACCAGACGATATACACCTGGCGAGGCGCGCGCATTAAAAACCTTCTGCATTTTGAAAAAGATTATCCCGGCACTACGGTGGTGCTTTTGGAAGAAAACTATCGGTCCAGCAAAACCATTCTTGAGGCGGCAAATGCGGTGATACGAAAAAATAAAATCCGTTATGAAAAAAATCTTTTCACTAAAAAATCTGCGGGAGAACCCATTGGCATCTATGGTGCGTATGACGAAGCGGATGAGGCTTTGTTTGTAACACAAAAAGTGAAAGCGTTACTCAAACAGGGCACCGAGGCAAAGGAAATCGCGGTTCTCTATAGAGCGAATTTCCAGTCCAGAGCTCTGGAACAAGCCTTTCTGAAAGCACAAATTCCCTACCAAGTTTTGGGGACGAGATTTTTTGAGCGCAAGGAAGTAAAAGACGTCCTCTCATTTATTCGCGTCGCACTCAATCCCCAGAGCTCTGGTGATCTTCGTCGTGTCATTAACGTCCCACCGCGCGGGATTGGTAAACTGACGTTTCTTAAAATGCTCGCGGGGAAAGAAGCAGAGCTCAACGCGGGTTTAAAACAAAAAGTGTCCGCGTTCCGATACCTGCTCGCGTCAATCAGAGAAGTTGCTTTATCAAAAAAACCCTCAGAGACGGTGAAGTTTGTGATAACCCAGACAGGACTAGAAAAACTACTCGCACACGGCACCGAGGAAGAGTTGGAGCGATTGGAAAACATGCGCGAGCTTGCAACTGTTGCGACACTTTACGACACGATGCCACCGCAAGAAGGCATAGAAAAATTACTTGCCGATGTCGCACTTGCGTCTGAGCAAGATGAGATCAAAGAAGAACATGATGCAGTCCGACTTATGACGGTACACGCGTCAAAAGGCCTAGAGTTTGATTGTGTGTTTGTGACTGGCCTGGAACAGGATTTATTTCCTCATCTGCGACGAGAGGAGGCCCAAGACAACGAGGAGGCTGAAGAAGAACGTCGGCTTTTTTACGTCGCGCTCACACGCGCACGAGACAAGGTGTTTCTTTCATACGCACAAGTACGTACCATTTTTGGTGCACGGCAAGTCAACCTGCCGTCAGAATTTCTCTCGGACATTGAAGAGGTGTCATGGCAGCCTGAAGTAAATCTGGGCAAGTCCTTCAAAACCATTAGATTCGACTAACCCTTCTGGCTACAAACTACCCAACACCGCTATATAAGGAACATTTGCCATATGTTGTTCAGAATGGTAAACTCGTTCGATATATCGAACGAGTTTACCATCAAAAGATCTCATGCCACACGTCTCAAAACGAAATGTGCCAGTGGAAACCAAGGAGAGGCTCGAGAAACATCTCTTTAATCTCCTTATGGATACCTCTGGAAATAGCAGACAGCGTATTTTCAAAGAGCTTTACACACCGACCGAGCGGCTCATGTTCGCCAAAAGAATTGGTATGCTGGTACTCATAGAGCGAGGGGTATCAACGTATGCCATAGGCAAAATGCTTGGTGTTAGTTCATCTACCGTACTGCGTTTTGAAGTCGCGGTAGAGCGAGGTGGGTATAAAGAAACTCGACGACGCTTGAAACACACAGACGTAGATAACGGTTTTGTGAAATTCTTAATCGACATAGGAACCATACCGTTCGGACCACGGCGAAAAAATCTTGCGCGCCTTATTGACGAACTATAGGCGGCGGCATTGAACTTTGCACTCGCCAGACAACCCAAAAATCAATTCGTTCGATATATCGAACGAATTGATTTTTGTATTGGTACTATTTTAGGAGTTGGTAACTGGTAAAAATAGTTGGCACTTCCCACACACGGGAAAATAAGTACACTGAAAGCATGCCACTTAAAGCCCAAAAGAGTCTCGGGCAAAACTTCCTGCAATCCCAGCGGGTTATTGACGTAATGGTGGAAACAGGGAAGGTGGACTCGCACGATTGCATAGTAGAGGCCGGGCCGGGCAAGGGGATCCTGACCGAAACGCTTCTTTCATGCGCGCGGCAAGTGATCGCTGTGGAAAAAGACCCGCGCCTGGTGTTATATCTAAATTTTAAATTCAAGCAACATATTGAGTCAAAAAAACTATCCCTTCTCACGGGGGACATATTGCAATTTGATCCGGCTGTTGAAAATCTACAGCCCGGCGGATACAAAGTAATTGCAAACATCCCCTACTATCTGACGGGTCAGTTTTTGCGCTATTTTCTCTCGCATAACACATACCCCGCGGTCATGGTGCTCCTGTTGCAGAAAGAGGTCGCGGAGCGGATTGTCGCGCGCGACGGGAAGGAAAGTATGCTCTCACTCTCGGTGCGGGCGTACGGGAAACCAAAATACATTGAGACGGTCCCCGCAGAACTATTTACTCCGCGTCCTCGGGTAGATTCTGCGATAGTGGCGATTGAAGATATCTCAAAAACGTTCTTTAAAAACACCAGCGAAGAGCACTTCTTCAAGATACTCAAAGCCGGCTTTGCCCAGAAACGAAAGAAACTTTCAAGTAATCTTTCTGCGCTCGCTCCGAGAGACACTATTCTTGGCCTATTCAAACAATGTTCAATTCCAGAAAATACACGGGCGGAGGAACTGCCGCTTTCCAAGTGGAAAGCTCTCGCGCGTGGGCTTGCTTCGTAAAGGGTATGTAACACGTGCCTGCCATTCTCCTTGAGCGAAAACCCCTGCTATAAATAAGATTGCTATAGAATCTTATTCATAGCAGGGGCAATCGGCTGACATAGGTTCGTTCGATATATCGAATGGTTTTTGTAAAAAATCAATTACCTCGGGGCAGAGCCCCGAGGTATGACCCGAGGCTTCGCTGCATAATAATCTTGGAAACCAACGGTTTCCAAACTTTCCTTAGCGGAATCGCGCGGCAGAGCCGCGGGGAAATCCGCTTCGCGTAATTGTAACTGAACTCCTCTGTCAAGGTTCAACCTTGACAGAGGTAGCGCCATTGAATGTCAGATACTTCTTTACAGTGAGTAACCGACTGGATTCATGGGGGTGTTGCCAGGGATAGTTATACAGGCCAAACCCACATAGATAGAACACTGCCCCGCCATTATGGTGTATCCGCCAATCCAAAAACCTGCGATTAGACCGCTTCCGGCGCTCGGTATAAAACCTGGGGAGAAAACATATAAACCCGTGCCAGCACCTGACATGTCCAATTGAAACGTCATCAAGCTGGCAGAGCACGTACACACCATGATGATGCCTGTAGTGATGCCACCACCCATCATTTGCGCAGAGGCGGCTGGGAAAACTTTGTGAGCTAAGAGATTGAGTTTCTGCCCGATTAGCGAAAAGAATGTGGGGGGAGGAGAAGCATCAGCTACGCTATCAAAGGGAAATTTTTGGAGCCCGTACAAAAGTGCCGTCTGTGACATTCCCTTCCCGTATGAATTTTCCACGAGAATCCAAAAATAATGGTACATATCATCAAATGAACGCTGATTTTGTTCAAGAGAAGCCCGCAACTCTGCTTCAGAATGAATGTTTTTGTAAGGAATAATTGCTTCTGAAAGCGTCCCCCCGGCCGCTTTAATCGGATTTTCAATCTGCGCTACGAAGTTTTGCGGTAGTGCTCGTATGTCTGCCTCCGACATAGTTAAACTATGTCGGAGGCA
>Ga0209542_10011000_pt1 | contig 16156 bp, 13 predicted proteins | sample RifCSPhighO2_01_FD_184028 | JGI IMG/M metagenome (GOLD analysis project Ga0209542, IMG submission 184028) | Soil microbial communities from Rifle, Colorado - Rifle CSP2_plank highO2_0.1 (SPAdes) (version 2) | ecosystem: Environmental > Terrestrial > Deep subsurface > Rock core/Sediment ... | reverse complement strand
GTTGCGACCGTCGTGTACGCGGCTTCGGACGCGAAGTCGTTAGTTTCGTTGACGCTCGCTCCGGGGATGAGCGTATAGCCGCTGACGGTGCCGCGCGACGTGTCGTTGCGGTCACCCGCGGCGTGCGTTACCACGAGCGCGCCGTCTGTCTGCGTAACAATGGCCGGGCCGTTCGGGACCTGCGTAACCTGCCCGGTGCTCACCGCCGTTTGGTCAAAAATAGCGGAATCAATCGTGCCGCCGTCAATAACATACGCCCCATACGCGACCCCATGCGCCCCGCTCCCGCCACCATCGCCCGTCACGGTCGTGTCCGGCGTCACGCCCATGACCTTATACCAGACGCCGAACTTCGGGCCCGTGCTGTCAATCGTCGCAATCGCCGTGTAGTCCGCGGTAATCGGTCCCCAGGCCTGCGCGTCGCTGGTATTGCCCCGCCCGCCAAACAGGATGACAACATCCCCCGTTTGCGGCGCGTCCCCTCCGGTGTCAAATGTGAGCGTAACATCGCCCCCGTTCCCGGCCGAACCGATCTTGGTAGTCCCTCTTAGAGCAACAGCCGCCTGCGCTTCCTGAATTTGCGGCGGAAAATTCCAAATCCGCGGGACGCCAATAAAAATCCAGGCAATCATCAAGGCGATGGCGATAATCTTTTGGAAATTTTTTATCCACAATCTACTGCCTGTCATATATTAAATTATACCACTTTCCCCAAAATAAAAAAACGCTCATAAGCAAAAAACCTTGAGCTTCGAGGAATTATTTTAAAATAATTTAAGAACCCGCCTGCTTTTTTATTTTAGCAAGGACATCTTTTGCTTTTTTTGCTTCAACGAGAGCGGCTTGTTCTTTCTTTTTTCCTTCGGCAAGCGCCGCCTTGGCCTTCTCTCTTTCGGCGCGGATCTTTTCGGCTTCTTTTTTCTTTTGAGTGGCGAGAGCGGCTTTGGTTTTTCTCCGCTCTTCGGCAAGAGCCGCTTCGGCGCGCTTTTTCGCGGCAAGAATCGTTTTATCGTTTCTTTTTTCCTCGGCCAGAGCCAGTTCACTTTTTCTCCGCTCTTCGGCAAGCACCGCTTCGGCGCGCTCTTTTTCCGCGCGGATTCTTTCGGCTTCTTTTTTCTTTTGAGCGGCGAGAGCGGCTTTGGTTTTTCTCCGCTCTTCGGCAAGCGCCGCTTCGGCGCGCTTTTTCGCGGCAAGAATCGTTTGGTCGTTTCTTTTTTCCTCGACGAGAGCCAGTTCGCCTTTTTTCCGTTCTTCGGCGAGAGCCGCTCCAACCCGATTTTTTTCTTCGGCGAGAGCCCATTCCGCCGCCCTCTTTTCGATAACCGCGGCTTCGGCTTTTTGTATTTCATCCTTGAGAGCGGCCTTGGCTTTTTTCACTTTGGAGAGAGCGGATTGTTCTTTCTTTTTTTCTTCGGAGAAGATCGCTTCCGTTAATTTTCTCTCCTTTAACATCATTTCCGATAATTTTTCTTCGGCAAGTGCCGCCGCCGTTTCGGCTTTTTGTTTCTCTTCAAAAACGGCTTGTTCCGCCAGCTTTTTTGCTTCGGTAAGAGCTTCTCCGGCTTTCCTCCGCTCTTCGGCGAGAACCGCCTCAATCCGCTTTTTTTCCGCGACGAGGTTCGCTTCATCCAGCTTTTTTTCCGCGAGTGCCGCTTCGGCCGCCTTCTTTTCGGTTAAAACAATCTCTGCTCTTCGCCTTTCGGCTTCAAGAGCGGCTTTTATTTTTTTGTTGTCGGCGAGAATTGTCTCCTCTTTTCTTTTTGCTTCGGCAAGAGCTTCTTCAGCTTTTCGTCTTTCAGCGTCAAGAGTAGCCTTGGCTTTTTTGTTGTCGGCGAGAATTGTCTCCTCTTTTCTTTTTGCTTCGGCAAGCGCCACTTCGGCTTTTCTCCGTTCTTCGGCGAGAGCCGCCTCGGCCTTCTCTTTTTCCACGCGAATCCTTTCCGTCTCTTTTTTCTTTTCCAAGGCGAGCGCTTTTTTCGCCTTTTCTCTTACCTTTGCCAAAGCGTTTGAGAGAATGGCCTTGTCCTTTTGTTTTTCGACGCCGGCCATTTCCTTATCCTTTTTCTTTTCGGCCTCCAGAGCGGCTTTTGTTTTTCGTCTTTCGGCATCAAGAACGGCCTTGGCTTTTTTGTTTTCGGCAAGAATTGTCTGTTCTTTTCTTTTTACTTCGGCAAGCGCCACTTCGGCCTTTCTCCGTTCTTCGGCAAGAGCCGTTTCAATCCGCTTTTTTTCCGCGACGAGGTTCGCTTCATCCAGCTTTTTTTCCGCGAGCGCCGCTTCGGCCGCCTTTTTTTCGGTAAGAGCGATCTCGGCTTTCCGTCTTTCGGCATCAAGAGCGGCTTTTGTTTTTTTGGTTTCGGCGAGAATTGCCTGTTCTTCTCTTTTAACTGCGATAAGAGCGGCTTCAGCTTTCCTTCGCTCTTCAACAAGCGCCGCTTCAATCCGTTTTTTTGCCTCGGCGAGATTCGCTTCATCCAGCTTTTTTTCCGCGAGCGCCGTTTCCACCCCTTTCTTTTCCGCTAAAGCAACTTCGGCTCTCCGCCTTTCGGCTTCCAAGGCGGCCTTGGTTTTTTGGGCTTCGGCGAGAATGGCTTCTTCTTTTCTTTTTACTTCAACAAGAGCGACTTCGCATTTTCTTCGCTCTTCGGCGAGAGCCGCCTCAATCCGTTTTTTTTCTTCGGCGAGATTTACTTCAGCCAGCTTCTTTTCCGCGAGCGTCGCTTCGGCGACTCTTTTTCCGGCAAAAGCGGCTTCGGCTCTTCGTCTTTCGGCTTCCAGGGCGGCCTTGGTTTTTTGGGCTTCGGCAAGAATTGTCTGTTCTTTTCTTTTTACTTCGGCAAGCGCCACTTCGGCTTTTCTCCGTTCTTCGGCGAGAGCCGCTTCAATCCGTTTTTTTTCTTCGGCGAGGTTCGCCTCGGCCAGCTTTTTTTCCGCGAGAGCCGCTTCGGCCGCTTTCTTTTCGGTCAAAACAATCTCGGCTCTTCGTCTTTCGGCTTCAAGGGTGGCTTTTGTCTTTTGAGCTTCGGCGAGAATTGCTCGTTCTTTTCTTTTTGCTTCGGCCAAAACTTCTTCGGCCTTTCTCCGTTCTTCGGCGAGAGCCGCCGCCGTTTCGGCTTTTCTCTTTTCTTCAAAAACGGTCTGTTCCGCCAGCTTTTTTTCGGCCAGAGCTTCCTCGGCTTTTCGTCTTTCGGCCTCAAGAACGGCTTTGGTTTTTTGGGTTTCGGTAAGAATGGCCTCTTCTTTCCTTTTTGCTTCGGCAAGAGCTTCTTCGGCTTTTCTCCGCTCTTCGGCTAAAACCTCCTCATTCTTTTTTTTTCCTTCAACAAGCGCTTCCTCCGCCTTCTTTTTTTCGGCCGCCAGAACTTCCTCGGCTTTTCTCCGTTCTTCGGCGAGAGCCGCCTCCTCGGCGCGCTTTTTTTCTTCGGCGAGCGCTTCTTCGCCTGCCTGCGCCGCGCTAAGCGCGGCCTGCGCGGGCGGAACCTCCTCCGCGGCTTTTTCTTTTTTGACGCGAACCGGTTTTATCGCTTTCGCTCCCACGAAATACTCTTTTACTTTATCAATCACTTCCTCGATCGGGTGCTGCGCCTTTACGAAATAATCGTCCGCGCCCATCTCAAGCGCTCTTTTAATTTCGGCGTCTCCGCCCAAATTGGAAAGCACGATAACCGGAATGAGTTTCCATTCGGGATTTTTTTTCAATTCCTCCAATACGTAAAACCCGTCCCTTCTGGGCATCAAAAGATCGAGAAGAATAATGTCCGGCCGTCGCTTTTTTATCCACTCCATGGCCTCATCGCCGTTGGTGGCGGTGTCCACCGCGAATCCCTCCGCCTCAAAAGTGTCTTTAAGAGCGGTTACCAAAAATGCTTCGTCTTCTACAATCAGTATCTTGCTCATATAGTTATTTTAGCAAAACGCTTGGGAACGCGCAAATAAAAAGTTGAGCCCTTGCCTTCTTCCGATTCAAACGAGACTTTTGCCCCGATCTTATCGGCAAGTATGGACGCGGTATAAAGACCCAGGCCCGTGCCGTCCGGCCTTATTTGTTTCGCGTTGGAGGCGCGATAAAACTTTTCAAAAATTCTTTCCTGTTCGTCCTTGGGAATCCCGATGCCGGAATCCTTTACGGAAAATGTCACCGCGTCCGCTTCTTCTTTGGCGTCGCAAGCGACTTCCTGTCCCGGCTGCGAGTAGCTGACGGCGTTCGCGACAAAACACTCAAGAATGCTTTGCAGCAAAGCGGCGTCGGTCTCAACCGCGATTGTTTTATAATTTTTCAAGGCGTTGCGGAATGTGATTTTTCCCTTTGCGACCGCGTCTTCCGTTTTGACGGAAATATTCTCGCCCAAATCCGAAACGGAGACCGTTTCTTTCTTGATTGTCGCGGTTCCGCTTTCAAGCCGCAAAACGTTTATCATGTCAAAGACAAGCTTGATCATTCGCTCGTTAGCCCTATAAATTTCGTCCATGTAATCCCGCTGTTTTTCGTTTAACGGTCCCAGCACGCCCCTCTTCATCGTTTCAATAAGCCATTTCGTTCCCGAAAGCGGCGTGCGCAACTGGTGGGAAGCGAGCGTTAAAAAATCCATCCGCAATTTTTCAAGCACTTTTTCTCTGGTCAAGTCGTGAAACACCTCCACGACGCCGATAATCTTCTGATCAATCGTTATGGAATTTATGACGCTGTTTACGGGCAATCTCGTCTTGTCTTTGCGGACAAAATAAAAGAAAGGCAATGAACCGGAGAAAAATTGCATGAGCATTCTTTCCTCAATATTAATTCTGTTGCCCTCCTCGTCTTCGCGGGGAATGATTTCCACCAGACGCTTCCCGACAACCTCGTCCTGCTTCCATCCAAGCATTTTTTCAAAAGCCCGGTTTACCGAAAGAATTACTCCTTCCATGTCCACCGCGATCATCCCCTCCCCTATGCTTGCCAAAAGCGCCTTGTAAAATTCACGGTCAAGTTTTTCCGCTTTTAAAATAGGTAATTTCATTTAACTTTCCGTTAAAACAAAATCTTGCCATCTCATCGGGCATATTAAAATTATACCACGCCCTCGCTCTCGGGACAATAACTCGAATAACGCCTAAGACGTTATTCCGTGGCACTTTTGCTTTTTCAATAACCAACCGCACGGATTTTCCTAATTCTAAGCCGTTTTCCAACTTGTGAACTTGCCGATTGGTCGGAATATTGAAAATGCCACGGGAGTCAAAAAACTTGACAAATACCACACTTCCATGCTATATTGTAATCAGTTTCGGTTCAATCAACCTTTTGAAAGGAGGCACCGAAATGGCTGAAAACCAGAAGACCGAGATCACTCACGACAAGCTTCAGGAAGAGGCCGAAAAGCTCGTTTCGCTCTTGAAAGATCGTGAGGTCGGGTTGTTCAGTTGGCACATGCTACTGAACAAACGCCTGAAGTCAATCCACGATCTTCTCTGCCCCCTCTTCGGCTCGAAGTAGCCCAAAAGTGCTGAGCGTCACTCTAAACCGCTCTTTTTTCTTTGCCAAAATTCACCCTCACGCCCCATGACATCTCTGTTTTTTTAATAACCAACCGCACGGATTTTCTTTATTTTAAAGCATTTCCCCGTCCTTCGCATTGCCGGATTTACAGATTTATAGAAAATGTCATGGGGAGCGTAAAACTTGACACACAATTCTTCTCATGCTTAACTACTAACAGTTCGCAAACCCATCAGGAGGTACACAATGCCAGAATTTACGGTTCATTGCATAGTAGTTTACCGTAGCAAGAAAGATCCAAGCAAGTACATGACTTCAAGCCATACACTGTCGGGAACTGACATTTCTGCCAGAATAGAAACCATATTTACCGTCGAAGCAAGAAGCTGGAGCGATGAGTGGGAATTAGTAACCTTTTCCCACGCTTTTCTGCCATTTGAAGTCGGATATCAAATCTAACCTTGCGTCAGGCCGCCGAGATAATTCGCGCGGCTTTTTCTTATCCTCATGACCCGTGACACTTTTTAAACTTCTTACCGCTGCCGCAGGGACAGGGATCGTTCCTGCCGACCGTTGGTCTGTCTTTGGCGGCGGTTTTCGGCGCGGCGCTTTCCGACTCGCCCCGCGAGAGAATCATTTGCGGAGCCGGCCGGGCGGCGGAGGCGGTCGGAGCAACCGAAACTCCTACTTTGAAAATCGCCCCGACGACGTCGGTTTGAAAAACTCCGAGCAATTTTTGAAAAATCCGGTGTCCTTCATTTTTATATTCAACCAAAGGATCGCGCCGTCAAAATTCATAGTAGCCGCTACATTATAACGCCGGTTTTTCTGCTTTTGGATATTTAAGATGTTAATTCGGCGACGCGCGAAGATGTCCTGAGAACTGTCAGGGATGTCGGTAAATTTCCGCCATTTATTTTTCCAGCCGAAAATCACGAATAACCCGAAACGCTTTCGCGACAAAGACAAATCCAAAATCAATTCCGCCAATTTTATTTTCAAGGAGATCGGCAAATTGACTTCGGATTTTTTAAACGCATCCTCAATTGATGTGAGTAATTTTTGCATATTTATCGGTGTTTTCTTAAACCGCAGGGACAATTACGAACTCATAATAAATCCTCTGCGCCTAAAATATAAAATAAGGGTATATCTGTTTGACCGTCTCCGCGCTTTACAACGACACTGCACCCAAAAATTTTGGCATCCGTTTTTTTAATAACTTTAATGATATGCTTAATGCTCTTCCCCGTAGTTAAAACATCATCAACTATCCAAACTTTATCTCCTTTTTTTGGCATATAGCCGTCTATCCAAACATTCATGCCGTGTTCTTTTGGTTTCTCTCTGACTAAAACTAATTTCAAGCCGTATTTTCCTGAAACGGCCGCGGCAAGCGGTATACCGCCATAACCGGCGGCAGCCACGCAAGTTATGTTTTTATCTATTTGCTTCCAAATACACTTACCAATCATATCCAATATTTTTGGTTCACCGTACGCTTTCTTGATATCTACATAAAAATTTGAAATCCCGGCATGTTTTAAATTCACCCGCCGCTTTTTAACAACGCCGATTTCTTTCAATTTCTTGATCAGTTTTTCTTTAGTTTTACTCTCCATGCACTTTTATTTCTTCCGCCGAGAAAATATCAGACGGATTTAAACAGACTTATCGCAACCGAAACTTCTTCGGGAATTCCGGCGATGCAAGAATAGTTTTTTATTTCTTCTGTATTAACCCACGCATAATCAGCAAATCCGCCCGGCTCAGGACGGACTTCGCCATTTTTATATTTTGCCGCGAATTTTATTAAGACGCTGGGTGTTTCATCGGGCCTCACGAAAGCCACGCTGTTTAGATATTTCAAATTCCTGTCTATCTCAATGCCGGCCTCTTCTTTCGCTTCTCTGACCAGCAAATCCTCAACCGCGTTCTCGAAATCAAGAACATCGCCGTTCATCCGGGTCGGTTTTTCAACGTCAAACTGTTTCCACTCTAATTTTCCGCCGATCACTCCGTACTTTCCGGGATGAACTTTTTCTCTTTCGTCCCTTTTGAGAATAAGGCATCGCCCGTCGCTTTCGCGATAGACGACGACGTTCGCGACAAAGTAAAAAAGTTTATTCTCCTTCGCGTTTTTTAAACTAATTTTTTCCGCCGGCATATGATAATATTTTTAATTTTTAGCGTAAATCCGCGTGCTTGCCACAAGCAAGGAGCTTGACTGGACCTTGCCGCCTTTGCCGACATTAAACACAAAGCGACATCCGATCTCTCTTGCCGCGGCAAGTTCGGGAATGTTGCGGCGCGTTCTGTCGCCCCCGTTCGCGAAAACGCGCGGACGGATTTTTTTAAGTTCCGCGCGCACGCTCATGTCTTTTGGGTTCTTCGGATGCGAAGTAAGCACGACGCGGTCAACGCCCGCGATCGCTTTGATGATTTCTTCGCGCTCTTTTTCGGGCATAAACACGTATCCTTTTTTCTTGAACAGCCAGTTGTCGTTGTTCAGGATAACGACGAGTTCATCGCCCATTTTTTTTGCTTCTTGAAAAAGCCGAACATGCCCGATATGAATCGGGTCAAATCCGCCGCTCACGGCAACGATAATTTTTTTGTGTTTGATGACATTTCCCATACCGTTATTTTGAAGAAACATCACGCGGATTGTATATATTGATCAATTGGCACTTCCCGCAGGTCTGTCACAAGTAAATCCGCCGGGTAAGCTTGTTCCGTCTTATTTTTTATTAAACCGACGCATTGCATCCCCGCTCTTTTTGCCGCAATCATTCCGCTTACCCCGTCCTCAATAACGAGGCAATCTTCCGGCGCGACAGATAACCTCTTTGCGGCCAGTAAAAACAAATCCGGCTCCGGTTTGCCTTTTTTTACTTCTTCGGCGCTCGCAATTGCGTCAAATTTACGCCTAAGGCCCAATTCTGCCAACACCAACTCGATAAACGCGAGACGGGAAGCCGACCCCACGGCTAAAGGCAAGCTCAAGCTTTTTAATCGTTTGATAAATTCTGACGTACCCGGTATTTCTTTTACATTTCCTCTTACCAACTCGTCCATTATTTTCCACTTCTTTTCCACCAATTGCCCAATTTTGGGTAATTTTTGTCGCGCGTTGCTAAAAATTTCTCGAAACATCTCTTCATCTCCGACTCCCGCATACCGTCGCGTTATTTCATCAGGATGTATTTCTATGCCATAATCCTTTAATAATTCGGATTCTGTTTTAGCGTGAATAACTTGAGTGTCGGAAATAACGCCGTCCATGTCAAATATTATTGCTTTTATTGATTTCTTTCTTAGCATATTTCTATTCTCATGACCCATGACACTTTTTAAACTTCTTACCGCTGCCGCAGGGACAGGGATCGTTCCTGCCGACCGTTGGTCTGTCTTTGGCGGCGGTTTTCGGCGCGGCGCTTTCCGACTCGCCCCGCGAGAGAATCATTTGCGGAGCCGGCCGGGCGGCGGAGGCGGTCGGAGCAACCGAAACTCCTACTTTGAAAATCGCCCCGACGACGTCGGTTTGAAAAACTCCGAGCAATTTTTGAAAAATCCGGTGTCCTTCATTTTTATATTCAACCAAAGGATCGCGCTGACCGTAAGCCCTCAGCCGCACGGAACTGCGCAGGTGTTCCATTGCTTCAAGATGGTCCATCCAAAGAAAATCAAGGGTTCTCAAAAGAATAAATTTTTCGGCCTGCCGCGTGTTTTCTTCGCCGACCTCTTTCTCTTTGGCGGCGTACGCTTTCAAAGCAAGATCGTTTAAATAAACGGCAAATTCCTTCTGAATTTCAAATTTGTCTCGGCGTCCGTCTTTGAGTTCTTCCAATTTTGAACGAACGTCCGGCGGCAAAGAAAAAATCGCCTTCGCGTCCTCAATAATTTCTTCAATGTTCCATTCTCCAAAGGATTCGCTTTGGGTATGAAATTCCACGATCTTTTTTATCTCGTCTCCGAACATCCGCGAGATTTTATCCTTTGTCAACTCGCTTCCGTCCGCTATTCTTCGCCGCATTTTGTACGCGACCTCGCGGTGCCTGTTCATTACGTCGTCGTATTCAAGAACGTGTTTTCTCGCGTCAAAATGAAAGCCCTCTATTTTTGACTGAGCCGCTTCAAGCGCTCTTGAAATCATCTTATTCTCAATCGGCTGATCTTCAGGCAGGCCGAGCAAGTCCATCATTCCTTTGATTTTTTCCGAACCGAAGATTCTCATCAAATCGTCTTCCAGAGAAACCAAAAACTGGGAAGCTCCCGGGTCTCCCTGCCGCCCGGCCCTGCCGCGAAGCTGATTGTCAATTCGCCGCGCCTCGTGCCGCTCGGTGCCGAACACAAGAAGCCCTCCGGCTTCGCGCACTTTTTTCGCTTCATCCGGCAATGGCGGGTTGCCGCCCAAAATAATGTCAACGCCCCGGCCGGCCATGTTGGTCGCGATGGTCACGGCGCCCGGGCGCCCGGCTTGGGCAATGATTGACGCTTCGCGTTCGTGATTTTTGGCGTTCAAAAGTTCGTGCTCTATTCCTTCGCGCCGGAGCATGGCGCTAAGCCGCTCGTTCTTTTCTATTGAAATCGTGCCGACAAGCACCGGCCTGCCGATTTCACTGTTTTTTTTGATTTCCCGAACCAAGGCCTCGAATTTTCCTTTGTCCGTTTTATAAATGCCGTCTTGTTTGTCGTCGCGAATCATCGGCTTGTTGGTCGGAACCACCGCGACTTCAAGATTGTAAACCTTGTGAAATTCTTCGGCCGATGTCTGGGCCGTGCCGGTCATGCCGGCTAATTTCCCGTAAAGACGGAAATAATTTTGAAAGGTGATGGAAGCGAGCGTCCTTGATTCCCGCTGAACCCTGACTCCTTCTTTCGCTTCTATTGCCTGATGCAGGCCTTCACTGTATCTGCGTCCCGGCATCATGCGGCCGGTAAATTCGTCAACGATTATCACTTCGCCGTTCCGCACCACGTAATCGCGGTCAAGTTTGAAAAGCACGTTCGCCCGCAGGGCCTGCTCCAGATGATGGACGTAGCGGAGCCCGAGCCCGGCGCCGCCTATGTCGTAAATATTGTCCACCCCCAAAATTTTTTCGATTTTGCCGATGCCTTCGTCGGTCAAAGACACCGCCCGCATTTTTTCGTCAATGTTGTAATCGGCGTTTTCCGCCAGGCGAGGAACGATTTTTGAAAATTGCTCGTACATTTTCGTTGACTCTTCGTCGGGCGCCGAAATAATCAAAGGCGTCCTTGCCTCGTCAATTAAAATACTGTCCACCTCGTCAACGATCGCGTAATAATGCTCGCGCTGGACTATGTCGTCAATGCCGTAAGCCATGTTGTCGCGCAGATAATCAAAACCGAATTCGTTGTTCGTGCCGTATAAAACGTCGGCCGCGTAGGCCTCTTTTCTTGAACAAGGCCGCAGATACTCGTGAACGATTTTAAAACCGCCCAAAGTGTCGCGCGCCGCGTCGTGTTCGTCTTGAACATCGCCTTTCGCTTCAGCGTGGCGATGGCTCGGATCGTACAGATAACTCGCTTCGTGATTGATACAGCTGACCGACAAGCCGAGAGCGTGATGTATCTGTCCCATCCAGACGGCATCGCGCCGCGCCAGATAATCGTTAACCGTCACGACGTGCACCCCGCGGCCGGTCAAAGCGTTCAAATAAGCGGGCAGGGTGGCGACGAGCGTTTTGCCTTCGCCTGTTTTCATTTCGGCGATTTTGCCCTGATGCAAAACAATGCCGCCGATGAGCTGGACGTCGTAATGCCTTTGGCCCAGCGTTCTTTTGGCCGATTCCCGCGCCAACGCGAACGCTTCCGGCAGCAAATCGTCCAAACTCTCCCCCGCCCCAAAACGCTCTTTCAATTTTTGGCTCGCGCCTCTTAATTCTTCAAAAGAAAAAACCTCGAACTTCGGTTCGAGTTTATTAATTTCGTCAACCGTTAATTTGTGTTTTTCCAGCAATCTTTTGACCGGATCGCCGAAAAGTTTGGACAAAAACATGCCGCAATTACTCCTCTTCCGCCCTCTCGCCCTTTTCTCCTTGAAACCAAGCCAAAGGCGAAAGTTTAGCCAAGGTCTTAAATATTCTCGCTCCCCGCTTGTATTTCGCGGACTGCGCTTCTTTGTATTTTTTTAATTCCCTCTGAAGCTCGTCTTTAATTTGGTCAATCGCCTGATGCAAATCCCATTGCTCGGCTTCGGCTCTGATGACTTTTCCGGGCAGGCGGATGTCGGCTTCGGCGCGATAAATGTCGCCTTTGCGATGGTGCGTTGTCGTCTTCGCCACCTCAACCCAGCATTCAACGGCGCTCAAATCAACGTTTTGAATAAATTTTTCAAGGCCGTTGATTTTTTCGTCAATGTAGGCGTGAATGCTGCCGCTTAATTCCAAATTTGTCGCTTTTATGTTTATTTTCATAATGTTACGAAATCACTTTTTCTATATTAACACAGTAAAATACCCCCCGCAAGCGGGGGGTATTTTACAAAAAGAAAATTATTTCTTTTTCTTTCCGCCTTTCTTGACGGCTTTCTTTGCTTTTTTTGCCTTTGCCATATTTTTTAAAAACTAATTAATTATAACTGCCTTGAATTCCTCGACCTTTTTCCATAAATAGAAAAATGATATTTAAATTCTTAATTTAAGTATAACACACTTTGCAACAGAAAATATTTTCCCCTGTGGATAACTGACCCAAACGCTCTAAAGAACGTTTGGGTCATCCTGAGGGCAAAGCCCGAAGGATCCCTCTAAAAATTTAAAATCCGACGTATTGTATTTCTTCTTCAAGCAGAGCGCCGAAGTTGTTTCTGACTTTTTGTTTTATTAAACTGACGAGAATTATCATTTCTTCGGCCGTCGCTCCGCCGGCGTTGACGAGAAAATTGGCGTGCTTTTCGGAAACCATCGCTCCGCCGATTTTTTTTCCTTTCAATCCGGCTTCCGAAATCAAAAAACCGGCGGAGATTTTGTCGTTCTTTACGAAATCCCTGAATTTTTCCTGAAATCGCGGTTTTAATCGCGAAGCCGAAACATTTTTAAAAACACAGCCGGCCGAAGGATATTCCAAGGGATGTTTGTTTCTCCGAAAATTTATTCGTTCGTCCATTCTTTTTTTAATTTCAATCGGATCGTCTTTTGTCAAAAAAAGTTCCGCCGAAAGAATAATGTCATTACCGCGCTTAAAAACGCTGTCGCGGTAACCGAACATGCATTCGCTTTGACTTAATTCTTTGATTTCTCCGTCCGGAGACAAAACCCTGACTTCGCGGACAATATTCCCGATGGTTCCTTCCGGAATTCCGGCATTCCCCCGAATCGCGCCTCCCAAAGTTCCCGGTATTCCGGCCGCCCATTCAAGGCCGCTCAAGCCCGCTTTCCATGATTGTTCAACGAGCCGGCCAAGTAAAACTCCGGCCCTTGCCCAAATAATGTTATCAGAAATTTTTATGTCATCCGACGAATTGCCTGCCTGCGCGGGCAGGCCGCCTTTCATTCTAATCACCATTCCGTTAAAGCCAGTGTCGGAAATCAAAACATTGCTTCCGCCGCCCAAAATAAAAAACCGCGCGTTCAATTCGCGCGCTTTTTTCAACGCCTCCCTTAAATCATCTTCGCTTTCCGCTTCGCAAAAATACTTTGCCGCCCCCCCGATTTTGAAGCTGGTGTAAGGAGCCAATAAGACGTTTTTTTTGATAATCATATTCTTAATTTTAATTTCTAATATCTCACGTCCGCTCCTGTCAGATAAAAATCCCGTTCCTGACTGTTGATGATAAACACCGAATTCCACGTTCGGCCGCTCAAAGAAAAGCTTTCGGCCGATATGTTGAGCCAGTGTTTTGTTCCGTCGGCGTTTAGTTCATACACCTTTGAATCGCCGCCGGCTCTGACAAGGGCGCTTTCTTTGTAAAGAGCCGCTTCTTCCTGAGAGAGTTCAATAATCTCGGCCCATTTAAAATGTCCGTACATTCCGAAAATTTGGGGGTTCAAAATATGTCTTTTATGTTTGCCGGTTATCACATAAACCTTATAATCGCCTTTGGCTCTTATCAAAGAACCGTCCGGCAAATTCGGAAACTGAACCGCCGGCAATTGAACGATTTGAGCCGATTTTTCTTGAACGCTTTCTTTAATTTCTTGAACCGGCTCTTGAATCGCCGGCATTCCTGCCTGCGCAGGCAGATCGGCGACGATTGAGGCGGTCAGAGAAAAAGCTGACGACGGATCGTTGTCGGTGAAATCGGCGGTTTTGCGCCGGCTGAAAGGACTGACGATAACCGACCTTATTTTAGGGCCGAAATCGGAAAGATAAAGCAGAACCGTCTGCCCTTCCGAGGATGTCTTCAAATCCAGAAATTTAACCGTTTTTTGTCCGGAAACCTCGTTTATTATATAAGGCGCTCGGAAATCGGCGCTTGGGTCCGGGGAGTTGAATTCCAGCTTTAAAATTCCCTGGCCGGTTCCGACAAATTCATACCAACGAGGCGTCCAGTCCTTTGTGCTGAAATTTAAAGTTACCGGCAAAGAAGAAACAAGCAAACTAAAATTCGGGGACACGCGAATGTTCGCGAAATTTGAATTTTTGTAAGAATAGCGTCCGCTTTCCAAAGAAGAATCGTTGAGATAATTCGCGGCAAGCCAGTCGGCGAAAACGTCGGAAAAAGTTTCGGAAGAACCGACTCTTTTCAAAGCGTCGCTCACGCTTTCAATGCCGGCTTTGTCGGATTTCATTATTTCCGAAAAAAAATGGGGGCCGAAGCGATCTCCGAGATAATAAGTGAGCATTCCGACCGAACCGTAATCGTCAAGCGCGTCCCGCCATTCGGTCAAACTGTCGGAAGAATTGTTTAAAAATTGCCGGGCGCGGCTCTCAATGTTGGACCCGCGATAAACCGGCTCCAGGTTCAAAAAGTACGGCGCGTATTCGCTTCTTACCTCGTTCAGCCAGATGTCGTCTTCCTTGTTCAGGCGTTTGTCTTTTTGGAAAAAAGAGATCAAATGCTGAAATTCATGAGCCAAAAAAACTTTCGTCCGGCTTTGAGTAAGAAAAGAAGCGTTCAGGTAAAGCATCTCTCTTTCGTTTGAATCCGGATTCTGCTGCTTGGAAAATTCATTGCCGCTGTCGAAATATCCGCCGGCGTTTTTGTGCAGCGAGGCGAGTAAAATCGTCGCGCGCTCGTCGTTGTCTATGCCGGGTTTCCATTCGGAACCGAAAAGAGCCGTGATGCTCGGATAAATATTTTGATCAAAGTCCTGAGCAAGAGCGTCCAATTTTGATTCAAAATCATTTTTCGCTGACTGCTCCAGCGAATCCCAAAAATCCCGCTCAACATAAAAATAGGCCGAAGCGGAAATCTTTTTTAAAAAAGCTGTTGTCTCAGAACGGCCGCGCGAATCATAAGAAGGCGTTATTTTAAAATTGACCGCTTCTCCAAGCTGAGCGGCATGAAGGACAAACGGAAAGATTAAAATACTTACTGCGAACAAAAAATAAATAGTTTGTATTCTGAAACGCATAAACAAATTAGCAAGATAGCCAATAGCCATTAGTTTTTACTAGTCGCTATTGGCTAATCTCTATCTTGCTAATTAAAGAGCCCGGCGGAAGCTACTCCAATTCTATTTGTTTTAAGTGAGTGCTTAAACCAGCCGGGCTCAGCTTTATTATAATGTAAAAAAGAAAAACGAGCAAATTCAAAATAAGGTCATCTTAATAATACAAAGCCCCGTCAAACGGGGCTTTGTATTAACAAATAGTAGAGTTGTCCGCCTTTCGGCAAACAAACACTCACTTATTTTACATTATACTCCCTGTGGCAGTTTTGTCAAGGTCAAAAAACCTTTTCTGAAAGTTCCTGATGCCATATTCGGAATATGCCGGTGCCGCTTTTTTTGATAAGCTGGTTAAGTGAAAGCGCTTCCAAGCTTTCTTCGTCCGCCAGACCGTTTTCCACGGCTTCTGTCCTGCCGTTCCTGCCGAATTCGTAAAACAAATTTTTGGCTTCGGAGATATTGCCGTCTTTCACCGCCTTTTCAATCGCCCCCAGCCGCTCGTTCACCAATTTAATGATAGTGCTGAAAGTTTCACGCCATTCCCGTTCCTCCTGCTTTTCCGTCGGTAGTTTGAAATTTTCAGTCCTTATTTTCAAAACGTCTTTTTCGCGGCTGACGCGTTGAGCGAGAATATAATAGACGCCGTTTTTCAGCATCTCCTTTAATTCTTCCGTCTTTTCTTCGCCGTAAATTGTTTTAAGCGTTTCAAGCATTTTTTCGGGCAACTGAAGCTGGGCACTTTGTTCGGTCAAAGGTTTCAACCCCAAACCTTCCAAGCCCTCATAAAATTTGTCAGGAAATTTGCGGCGCGAAGTAAGCCGAACAAGACCGCCGATTTTTGCCGCCTCGGTCATATTGCTCAATGTCTTAAAAACATCGGCCGGGTCCTGAAGATAATCAAGTGAAGAAGTACACTCGGCCATGTCAAAAACCTCGGGTTTGAATATCAACGGCTGTTCCATGCGGCGGGCCACGGACGTCACTTTTAAAAGCTTTTCCGCGTATTTTTTTTCGTACTCCTCTCTGCCTCGTTTTAACATTTCGTGCGTCAAGTCAAGATTTACGATTGCCGGTTTTTCCTGACCAAGTTCTTCGTAAAGAT
>Ga0209542_10010998_pt1 | contig 16157 bp, 14 predicted proteins | sample RifCSPhighO2_01_FD_184028 | JGI IMG/M metagenome (GOLD analysis project Ga0209542, IMG submission 184028) | Soil microbial communities from Rifle, Colorado - Rifle CSP2_plank highO2_0.1 (SPAdes) (version 2) | ecosystem: Environmental > Terrestrial > Deep subsurface > Rock core/Sediment ... | reverse complement strand
GAATCTATAGTATTATTAAATGCTGCTTCAAGGCGAATTCCCTGATTATTAGCTGTTCCCCAAGTCTGAATAATATTATTTGAAATAACATTCTGTTCAGTTAAATTAAACCCTTGCCATAAAAGATAAACTCCAAAATGATTTGTAGTCAGTCCGCTGGCAGTAATGTTATTAAAAGAAACATTATTTCCAGCAACCCCTCGCAGATAAACTCCATAATTATCTGAAGTCGTTCCGCTAGTGTTAATTATATTTGAAATAAAAGTGTTATTATCAGACTTATAAAAAACATTAATCCCCATATTTGAGCTCGTTCCACCGGTCTTTATGCGATTTAAAGAAATCGTGTTATTTACGGCATTAGTTAGAATATAAACTCCTGCATTATCAGAGCTAGAACCATTAGTAGTAATATTATTCATAGTAACAATATTATTTGTGGTAAAACCTTGCAACATAACTCCATAACTCGAAGCAGTCCCATTAGTTGAAATAGAATTAGAAGAAACAGTGTTATTGCTTGAATTAGTTAAAATATATATTCCGATATTGCTCGAAGACGAACCGCCAGTAGAAACATTATTCATATTTACAGTATTCTCGTGCGCCATCGTAACACGAATTCCTGTATTGGCTGATGTCCCTGATGTAGATATAAGATTATAAGAAATCAAATTGCTTTTAGTTAAATTTTCTGCCTGTCCCAAAAGATAAACCCCAAAATTATTAGTAGTAACTCCTGTAGTAGATATGTTATTCAAAGTTATATTATTTCCAATAGAACCATAAATATAAACTCCGTAATTATCCGATGTCGTTCCACTTGTGTTTATAGTATTAGAAATAATAGTGTTATTAGCAGAAGACGTCCAAATCCCAATTCCAGGATTCGTACTCGTGCCTCCAGTCTTTATTCTGTTTAAAGAAACAGTATTGTTGCTTGAATTCAGATTAATATAAATTCCATAATTGCTCGAACTCGAGCCATTAGTAGTAATATTATTCAAGGTAATAATATTATCTCTGGCATAATTTACTACATAAATGCCTATATTAGAGGAAGTCCCATTAGTATTAATTCTATTAGAAGTAATTGTATTATTGCTTGTAGAATTTACAGATATTGCCTGAAGATAAATTCCAACATTGCTCCCACCAGGTCCATTCGTAGAAATATTATTCTGAAACACAGTATTATTAGAAGACATATATAGAAAAATTCCAAGTTCAGAACCTCCAACTCTTCCAGCGGCAGAAATATTATTATGGGAAATTGTATTATTAAGAGAATTATCCTGATATATTCCATAATTAGTGGTTGTGCCACTTGTAGAAATGGTATTAAAAGAGATATTATTGCTGCTAGATACTGCTTGAACAATTATCCCATAATTGCTTGTGCTCGTTCCGTTAGTTAAAACATTATTCAAATAAATATTGTTAAGACTGGCGCCAGTTGTTATCTGAATGCCATAATTACTGCTTGAGTTGCCATTAGTTGATATATTATTAAAATAAATGTTATTTCCTGAAGTATTTGTAGACATGCGAATGCCTATATTAGCGCTCGTCCCATTGGTAAAGATAGTATTTGAAGAAATTGTATTATTGCTAGAACGCGTCACAGCATAAATTCCATAATTATCGCTACTATTGCCATTTGTATATATATTATTTAAACTAATATTATTGCTCCACCCATCAGTCTGAATTCTTATCCCTTCATTAGAGGCATATTTGCCATTAGTAGTAACATTATTTGAAAGAACGCTATTATTGCTTGCAGAATTTGAAAGATAAACCCCATAATTGCTCCCTAACGCCCCATTAGTAAAAATAAAATTTGAATAAACATTATTTATTTGAGAAGTGTCAACTCTTATCCCGTAATTACCGCTTGTCCCATTTGTAGAGATATTATTATCATAAACAGTATTATTATTCGCAGATGTCAAAATATATATTCCATAATTAGCGCTATTATTCCCATTAGTATTAATCACATTTGAAGAAATATTATTATTCAAAGTAGTGGTCTGTAAAATAATGCCATGATTGGCAGTATGTTTTCCATTAGTAGTAATGTTATTTGAGATTACTGTATTATTGCTTGCAGATGAACTAAGATATATCCCATAATTAGTGCCTAATATTCCATCGGTAGAAATGATATTAGAAGAAAAAGTATTATTTTTTGAACTAGAATCTGCTCTAATCCCATAATTATTCGAAGTCCCATTAGTGGAAATATTATTATAAGAAAAAACATTGAATGAAGCCCCTGAAACATATACTCCGTAATTAGAATTACTCAAACCATTAGTGGAAATCCTGTTATAAGAAACAGTATTATTCTGAACAGTATTAAGATAAATGCCATAATTCGCAGTCAAATTTCCATTTGTAGTAACTCCATTTCCAATAATACTGACATTACGTGAGCTCGACTGTAATAAGATTCCATAATTAGCGCTTAAACTAGCAAGACCAGAAGTAATATTATTAGAAGTAATATTCACAGCTTGAGAAGTAGTCAAAACAACACCCCTATCTCCTACAATAGTATTATTAGATATAAAAGATTGATTAACCCTATTCAACTCTAAACTTCCCCTATTTCTCAAGGTAGTGTTTGTAGTAACATTAGCATTCTTAATAGTAACATTTCTAACATTATCTGCTAAAATCCCTGTATTATTAAAAGTGTAGTTAGAAATCCAGTAACCATTCCCATTAAACTCAACATTTGAAGCAGTAATGTTTATACAAGGCAAGGCAGGATTAGAAGGCACAATATTTGCGCCCTGATTATAAACTCCACTGCTATTCAATACAGCGCACCCAGAAAGAGTTTCAGTATAAGTCACATTAAACATCAGTAAATCATGACTAAGAATTATAACTGCATCTGAAACGTCATTAAGAAACTCTGTTCTTGTAAGAGCTCTTGTTCCAGAAGCTCCGAAGAAATTACCGCAATTCCAAGATTCTAAAGAAGTAACATCAACACACACTCTCGCATTACCGGGATTTATAACAGGACAAACAGAACCTATATTTGTCCAACTAGCCCCATCATTAGAGTCCACGTAAATTGGACAGCTAGTATACTCACTTAGATCATCAACCCACCATTTATAACAAAGAAAAACTTGATTTATAGAACTACAATTTGATATAGAATTATTAAAAGCGCTTATATTTATTCCAGCATATTCTCCAATATTAACAGCGCCATCTTCTGTAACACTATCCTCACAACTAATTCTATCACCACTACACGTAGAGGGATAAGTTCCAGCACAAGCTTGGTTGTAATTATTCTGAGTAGCACTGTTAGCCATTAACTTACAACTCTGTGGCACTAATATTTTTGCCCCGCCTGGCTCTGCGGTAGGGTCAACAATATAATCAAACTCCAAATAAGCATCAGAAATATTATCTAAATTCCAAACTCTCAAATCAAAAATATCGCTAGTATTAGTCAAATTAGTCAGATAAATTTTATAATATCCAGTTTCATTAATCACAGGAAACTCGCCTATTTTAACAGTCGAATTAATATAATAAACTTCAACCAAAGTGCTCAAATTCTCAACATTTCTAGGATAAATAGTAATATCATTCTCAGAAGTCAAATTCTTCTCAAAAGTAACGCGAACATAATGTCCTGAAGGAATCGGCTCGCTCCAGACACCATCAAGCTCGCTAGTCTCATTATAAATATCTGAAATAAAACTGTAATTCTCATCCAAATGCTGAGCGCTAGTAATAACAATTATATTAAAAGTCTGATTAGATAAGCGAGGAGCAACCCAATAAACAGAATCATAATAAGTGTCATTATTTGTATCATTAATAAATAAAACAGAAATTTCAGTATTATTCTCAACCCACTCAACAATAATCTCATTATATCTCTTCACTTTAAGCAAATCAGAAATATTTGTAAACATAAGAACATTTTCATAATGCACATCATCAGGGCTAGAAACAAAAACAGTCTTAAACCTATCACTCAAAACATTTTCAACAGCAACAGGAGCGCCAGTATAATACTCAACTTCAACTCCAAAATCATCTTCAGTAAGATTAATAGAGACTTCTTTCACTTTTTTAGAAGTCTCATTTAGCGCTTCAGTTTCATTAATTTCTTTCACAACTCTTCCAGTAATAGAACTAAAAAACGCCTTAAAAAGACGGGAAAAGAAAGATTCTTTTTTTAAATCAACCTCGGCAGTCACACGTCCTGAAATAACGCGCCCGGATATAACACTTCCACTTATCCCAATAGTTAAATTTTGAGAAGCAGATTCATTAAAAGAAGAACCATTAGACTCTTCAGAAGAATTAGACCCTCCAGACACAGACTCATTGGAACTAATATTAAATTCAACAGTTAACGTTTCTGATGTAGATTCATTAAGCAGTTCAGAAGAATTTAGATTTCCAGAAAGTCTATTGCTTGCGCGATTCATCAAAGAATCAACTTCTTCTTCAGACAAATCTGCAATCTCCGCATATTCAGTCAAATTAATTTTATCAAAAGTAATATTTTCAGCGCTCAAAGGTATCTCAACAACCAAACTAACGCTGTCATTTACATCAAAAGCAACAGACTTAACCCATTTAACTGGCTGTCCCAAAACAGCGCCAAACTGGCTGATATTAATAAAAATTGAACTTTCATTAATTATAGAAGTAATATTAGTGACATTTCCAACAGTCTGATTAAATTCAGTCAAATTCCCAATAACAGTATCATTAACAACAGGTTCAGCAGTCTCATTGCCTTCAGAAACGCCAGAAACAATTATATTTTCAGAAGCGCTAACAATCTCAACCCCATTATAATCTAAAACAACAGTAAATTCAGAATCATTCAAAGCAACAAAACCAAAAGAACTCAAATCAATAGATATTTTTATCTTTTTATTTCCAATGTAATCAGAACCAAAACCGCTAGTTTCAACAGAATAATCTGTAGAAACTTCAAGTTCATTATTCTGAGTTTTAAATTTAACCTCGCCATCATCCAAAACTTCATCATCATAAGTTACACTGCCTGAAACAAGAACAGCATCTTCACCATCAGAAACAGAATAAATAAATGGCTCATCTCTAGAAGCGCGCCCAGAAACAATATCAAAATTAGAAACAACACTTCCAGTTATCCCAGAATTTCCATTTCCTGAATCCCCGCTTCCAGCATTTTCAGCATTTTCATTTCCAGAATTGCCATTTTCATTCCCGCCATTCCCATTTAAGTTTCCATTTCCCCCATTTTCAGAGTTCTCGCTAGAATTACCTTGCCCCTCATTAGAAGAACCAGAAGAACTCCCAGAATTTTCATTTGAGTTCTCATTAGAAGAACCAGAAGAACCTTGCCCCTCATTCCCAGTATTTCCATTTCCATTATTTTCATTTCCAGAACTGCCATTTCCAGAATTGCCAGAATTCTCAGACTCATTTGCGTTCCCTCCAGAAGAACCGCCAGAACCTCCACCAGAAGAACCCTGTTCTCCAGAATCGCTTTCAACAACAAATTCAAAATCAACAAAAGGATATTCAACTTTAGTCCCAGAAATGCCATATCCAGAACCTTCACCAGATAAAGAAACACCTTCAGCATAAAAACTCCCATTAGAAACAGAATCAGAAACCAAAGAAGAAAGCAAAAACTCCTTAGAAACACCATTATAACTAACAATTAATTTAGAATCCGCAGGAATCAACTCCCCTTCAACTAAATTAAGATTAAGTTTACCAGAAATAGACTCGGCAAAATTATACTGAGTCTTAATATCTAAAGAAGCAAGGCCTGTAAAGCTAAAAGAAAAAAATAAAACAAAAGAAATTAATAAAACAATAACAACAGGCAAAACAATTAATTTATATTTAGAAAACAAATTGTCCCCAGGAGCATGATTTCCTAAATAAGTTGTGACAACTTCGCCATTAACGCGCTTTGTCTCATAGTAATATGGACCAAACCTTTTGCCCTTTTTATAAGTATATTTTTTGTGCACCACTTTTAGTTCTCTTACACCTCTTTTCGTAATTAAAATCAGCAATTAATCTTTATAAGCATTTCCAATGACAATTTGTTCTTTTGACTCCTAGAACTTTTCTTCTAAAGAAAAGTTGTAGAGTTCTCTTACACAAATTTGCGCTAAAACCAAGTGTTCTTCTTTGGATATCCAAGACTCCTATGCAACTTATCTATATTTTCTTCACAAACAAAATCATGCTGGCGAAAGCCGCCGCCAAAAGTCTTAGGAATATGAAGAAGTTCATGAATAATTACTTTATCCTGGTCAGAATAAGAAAGCTTGTCAAACTTCTCAAGAAATTCAATCGTGTAAAATGCGCCAGTCTTCATTCCTTTCTGCATAACCTTTCCAATAGTATGGCATCTAGCAAGCGTGCGTTTAGTGCTAGAGCCAAAACTCCTCAGACATTCAACCCTATTAACATCAACGTGATTCATCTGCAATCTGTTAACAATCTCTGTAAGCCGAGTCTTCAAATCAGGAGCATAATCATATTTCATTTATCATCACTTATCACTTTTGCATTAATGTGTTTTTAATATTTATGGTTTAATTTTATTTCCTTTTCTTATATCTATTTTAAACTGCTTATCTAAATATTCAATTTGATTTAACATAAACTTCTTAAGAAGAGACCATTCATAAATATTGCAAGTCTTGCCTTTATATCTGTCCCAATATTTTTTATTTAATTGTTTAGATGCATCTTCCAGCTTCATCAATTTTCCTTTCCAAAAAATCAAAACATAAACATTGCCATTATGCAATTCTATGGGGACTCTCCATCCAAAAGCATCGCTCTCTTTTCCATAGGGAGAAAGATGATCTAATATTTCAAGCTCTTTCTTCTTTAAACTTTTAAGATTTGTCCCAATGTCATTATGCTTTAGATAAAAAGTGGTTGTTCCCATTATTTCCCCTCAAAAGCCAATCTAATATTTATCGGCATAATGTGCTTCTCCTCCATTAAACCATTCCATTCTATAAATAAGACCAGTCATTATTAATATTAATTCCAATTAGTCTATAAAAGTTTCGGTTCTTTAAATTCAAACAATTATAGACATTCCCGTTGATTATGCTACTCCAAAGAGGGAATGTATAGATAGAGATTCCCAAAGAATATGGGACCAGATTAAGGGGAATCTCTATATCTCAACAATTTTCTTCCTGCTTCTAGGATTTTTTATCAAAACACACTTAGAAGAAACTCCAAATTCACGAGCAATCATCCTAATTACAGATAAATTAGCCTTCCCATTTTTTGCACGTTCAGTAGTATAAATCAAATAAGTTCCATCAGTAAGCTTCTCAATTTTATTACATAAAGCAGAAGGCTTAACCTTAACATGAATTATCATTTTAAGTTGGACAATTTTTTACAATTCTCTATCAATTCTTTAGAGATTACGTGAAGCTCATCTACTTCATCTAATAATTCATTATGAACTGAAGAAGGATGATAAAACAAATGAACTATCGCACCATAATCTTTAGCTTTTTTTATTGCGGGAACAAAATCAGCATCCCCAGCCAATATAATAACATATTGGATTTGACGTTCATAAGACATTGCAGCAATATCTAAAGACATGAGTACATCAATCATTTTCTGCTTAAATTGCCCTCCAATTAATTGTAATTTGCCTAATTTGACCTCAAATCTCGGCAACCTCTTAAGACTAACAAGAAAAGATTGCATATTTCTATGTCTTCTTTCATCATCATTATTGCCAGCTCTAACTACTGGAAGACTGTGATAGTAATAAGTTCTCAACCTTTCAACCCCCAATTCACTAAAAATTATGTTACAAAATTTAATATAATCAATTTCAAGTTTTCCATAATAATTTTTTATCAATTTACTGAAATATCCCCCATCAATAAAAAACGCACCTTTTTCAACAACCATTATATAGATAAATCCCGTAGCTCAGCATTTGAATATTCGAGCTAAACTACGGGGAAGATTATAAAAAATACAAGCAAAGCAGATATTTAAAACTATCTAGTCATTATTTCTAATCCATCTAAATTCTTAATAACATATTCTTTTCCAACAGCCTGTTTAGTCTTCAAATTCATCGCCTTAACAAATTTATTTCCTATATCTGTATGCAATTTAAAAGCAAAATCAAGAGCAGTAGAACCAGGAGGCATCAAAAAACAATCAGGCAAAACATTTCCCTTGCTATCTTCCATCTTGGCGCCTGCAGGAAATACGGCAACATACTTAAGCAAATCAAAAACCGCAGAATTCAAAACAGTCTGAACGCCAGTAGAGCCAAATTCTTTCATAACTTTGCGAATTAATTCAAGAGCATTCTTCTGCGAATCATTTAAATTTCCAACAACAGTAAAATCTTTCTCTCCAGGAATATATTTAATCATTCCTGCTTTATCTGCCTGACGTAAACTCAATTCCCCATCAGCAAAACAAGCAATAGTAGGATAAGAAAATTTCTCCTTAACACGATTAAAATTCCTGAGTCCGTTTGGCCTGTCAACTTTATTTGCAGCAATAATCATTGGTTTAGTATAAACTCGTAAGGCGCGAGCAAATTTAAACAAAGCATCATCATTCCAAACAGCAGGCCTAGTAATATCTAATTTTTCATGTAATACCATGTGATTAACATCGTCCTCTGTAACTTTTAACCCAGAGAATTGCTTAGCAACAGTCTTCGCAAATTGAGTCTTCTGCATTTCCATTCCCTTCATAAGAGTAACCCACACTTTTTTCATTATCCCTAAATACCATAAATCAAGCTCGCGCTCAATAATAATTACATCTTTTACAACATCATAATTCTCAGTTTGTTTTCCATCTGCATCCGTCTCCCCAGACATATCAACTACATGAATAAAAGCATCAACTCCAGCCAAGTCATCAAGAAACTGATTTCCCAAACCTTTGCCAAGTGAAGCGCCTTCAACTAAACCAGCAACATCAAACAAATCAATAGGCACAAAACGCCATCCGTCGCGAACATATCCCTGCCGAGGATTGGAGACTTTGCCAAAATCAGCAGCAAGGTCATGAATCTTAACATAACCCATCCCATGGTTAAGCTTTATCGTAGCAAAGGGATAGTTTGCAATAAGCACATCGGCAAGCGTAGCTGCCTTAAAGAATGTTGACTTGCCTGTGTTAGGTTTTCCCACTAATCCAATTATCATAAAACAACAATAAAATCATGCAATTTAAGCATTTCCATCAAACAGTTCAATTCAATTCGAACTCTTGAAAGTCTTTATAAGCCCCAATCTATATAATAAAATATGAATAAAAAAGCGATAGTCATGCCAGTATTAGCAACGTTAATGCTATTCTTATTAATTGGAATAGCATCAGCCTGCTCATGTGTCTATTTAGAAAACACTAAAGCCAAATTAGATAATGCAGCTTACGTATTTTCAGGAGAAGTCACAAACATAGACATTTCAGAAAATAAAATGCAACAAGTAACTGTCAGAATCATAAACTCTTACAAACCATCAAGTTTTCCAGAACCAGTAAATCTAATGATTTATGCTGTAAGAGATTCAGGATCCGAGTGCGGTTACAATTTTCAAGTTGGAGAAAAATATCTTATCTATGCATATCTAGACGAAGAAACAAACCGATTCACAACAAATTTATGCATGGGCAACTCACAATTAAGCAAAGCAGAAAAAGAAATTAAAGAGTTAAATAATATAACAAATTCCACATCAAATAACCAAGAACCAAATACAAACAATCAGAACAACAATCAAAATCAAGAAGAACAAAACATCTTCTCAAAGATATTTAGTTGGTTAAAGAGTCTATTTTCTTAATTTTTCAATCAATTTAAAGACGCTTAATTTCAATTCTTCAACCGAGCCATTATTCTCAATAATATAATTAGCATCTTGAAATGTTTTAGCGCTCTGCAAACCTCCAGAACTCGAAGATTCATCCCTTTCACATCTCCTGACAAAGTCTAGATAATCTGAAGTATCATCCGTTCTCCCTCTTTTATTTTCGCTAGACCTCTTAAATCTAATTTCTATAGAAGCAGAAACGCCAATCAAACAAAATCCATCAATTTTTTTAAACAATTCAAGATCTCCAAAAGTTCTTATTCCTTCCACGACATAATTTTTCCCTGAAAACAAATCTATTTTTTTTATAATTCTTTCAGCCCAATAATTCTCGCCAAATTCTTTCCTTAAAGCAATTCCAAGTTCATGCAAATCACAATCAGCAGGCAATCCTCTAGCATCTCTCTCCAGCCTAACTTCATCTCCAAAACTTAATACGATAAAACCATTCTCCTTTAATATTTTAGAAACTTCTGTCTTTCCAGAGCATCTCGGTCCAGTAAGACCAATTATCATATAAACAGATTAAAACCAATCTTTAAATACATTATCTAGATGAAATGTATGGAATAGAGCCCATAGCTCAGTCCGGTCAGAGCACTGCTCTTATAAGAGTGCGCCTCGATAGAGATGCATTGTCAAGCTAAACAGCTAAGAACAGCAGGGGTCCCAGGTTCGAATCCTGGTGGGCTCATAAGGGATTGAAAATCCCTTAATACCACTTTGTGCGTAGTTCGCCCATAAGTGCATAGCGCCAATAAAAGTTTTCTGAACTCATAGAAAATCTTTTTCTAAAAGATTTTGTATTTCAAATCCTGGTGGGCTCATTATGAACTGAAAGTTCATTAATCATTCCATGATTTGCGCCAGGTTTCAGGTTCGAATCACTGCAACTCGTAAGAGTTGAAGTTACCACAGCGTCGATACGCTGTGTGGACTGGTGGGCTCATATCCAGAATATCTAGTTCTACCTCTTCCAGTAGACAATCCATAAATAATCTTCATATCAACAGGCAAATCAACAGGCACAGACTCATCAATTTCTTCAATAAGTCCTCGATTATAAAGACCTCTAGCTACATCTCCAACAACATCAGGCTCAATATCGAGAAGAACATAAATTTGTTGTAAGGATAAAATACCACTTTCCTCAAGAGCATCGATAATTTGAAATTCAACTTTCCTCACATCAGCAATAGATAAATTTCTACTCATTTCCATAAATTAAATTATCAAAGTATATAATCTTATCTGAAAACTAATAATCAAAAAGCTATTTCTTGCAAACAACTAAAGCATAACCATTATCCTCGCACGTAAAAACCTGAGAGTTAGTAAAGTACATCTTGCAAAACTTATCAAATTCATCAGCATAATATTTATACAAAGCGGCTACAACAAATTCATCTCCTGGTTTAAAAATAATTGTCTTACCATCAATCTTCTCTATTCTCTCCTTCTTCAAACGATAAAGAAATTCAACGCGAGAATTGCCAAAACGAGCATCAAACTCAAAATCACTCTCAGCAAATCCAAGACCTAACATCACATGCTTAAACCAATTGTGAAAAGATTCAACTTTATATTTATCAATCTCAACAAGTCGCTCTCCAACCCTAACGCCATTTCCCATTATCAGAACATCGTCCTTTTGCATATCGCGATTCAACTCAAACAAATATTCATTAACCTCAAAACAAGCAATAACCCCTCCCATTATTGCAATAACATTTTTTTTAAACTCCCCAGACTTTAAACTATTAGAAATTAAACGAAGAGAACGTCCATCTCCAGCAGATAAAAATGGCTTATATTCAACAACATTTGAAATACCAGCTTTTTTAACATTTGAAATAGCTAAATCAATAAGATACTGAGAAGCATTCAATGGACAATAACATATCTTAAGAGCTCCATCAGTTTTAGAATTAATCTCTTTAATAAGCTCAACAGATTTCAGTCCATCTCCGCAATAAATATCAATTAAATTAAAATTATTATTTCCAATAGATTCAGAAATAACATCAGAATACTTGCGAATAATCTCAACTTCAAGCTTAAAAAACTGCATGCTATACTTTGGATCCCTGGAAAAAGAAAGAAATCCTTTAGCAAAATCATCTGTCAAACTCAAATACTGTAATTCAGTTATTTCCCAAGATTTATTTTTATTAACATGAGCAAAACCATTTTTAAGAAATGCGCGCAATAACAAATCATGTAGCCAAATCTTCTGACCGGATTCCGCAATAGTCATAAAAATTATCGGTATATAGGGTTTTTATGTTTTACGCATGAAGTTTTACTATCAGTCAATGAAAATATAGTAAACGCATTTAATTTTCGTATGCTTTTATGCGTTTACTAGATAGCAGACGCTTACGATTATTTAGTGCGTCTGCTATATAACTAACGCAACAATAAATCTACTAATGATTCTATTTTTCCCTCACTATTAACAGTCTTGCTAACAGCACCAACAACTTCATATAATTCTTCTTTGGAAAGTTTTCTAGACGTAGGATCGGTAAAAAATTCAGAAGAGTTAATTTTAGTCAATGTAGCTACAGAAAGAGCCAAAGCGCTTCCCCAAGACTTCTTAATTCCTTTCAAGGCAGATTTAGGTTTGCCTCTAGCCTCATAAGGAATTCTATCAATCCATTTAGCAGCTGCAGGAAAAAACTTCTGAGCATCTTCTATTTGTTCAGTTAAAACACATACTGCCTTTTCTAACTTCCGCCCCGATAATCTTGGGTTTGCCAGTTCTTCATAATTCAAACCATTATTTGCCAAAAGATCGCTTGGCCAGCGGAAAATGCTATTTTTATAATCATCATGATAATCTCTTATATTATTAGCAAGCTGTAAAGCCACTGCAAAATCATGAGCAGGATTAACTCCAGAAAAAGGATTATTATCATGGGTAGAAGGCATTATTTTTTTAGCTAATTTAGAAGAAATATAGCCTCGAACAACAAGGTCTTTAGTGATAAAATAACCAACAACACCAGCAGCATAATGACAATAACGATGATGATCATCTAATGTTTCTATCCTCTGTATCTCAGGATTTGATAATCCATCAATCATCTGTCTACCACATTCTGCAATAATAGATGTGACATTTTTCCCCAAGACTTGAGAAGCGCCTACAACTCTAGAATAATTCTTCATTAATTGTAAATATCCTTCTTTCTTTTGTCCAATAGCCCCGAGTCTTCTCTGAAGTTTTCTTGCAGATTTCACATCTCCGTTTGAAAAAGTAGAAACGGTTTCATTCATTAAATCAATTTTTTCTTTCATTTTAAGTCTACTATCTTCTTGATTATCTATAGCGCGACAAAAAGCATAAGCAACCAAACAGTCTCTTCTTAAATCTTCAGGCAAACTCTGAAGAGTAAGGTAAAAAGTTCTAGAAATTTTAGGCATCAAAACCTTGTCAACATAATCTAAATCCCTATTAGAATAAACTTTAAGCATAAAAATAACAAAATACATAGTATTTAATATTTGTCATCAAATTTTTGCTACTCAAATACGAAACAATAAACAACTAAACCAAAACCTCTATAACCTCAGTCAATAATGTTTAAAAGGCATCTCAAACAATAAAAAGTAAGCTCGTGTAGAATAGTGGTCAAGTTCGCGGCCCTTTCGCGGCCGAAACCCGGGTCCGAATCCCGGCACGAGCATAAAAGAGATTGAGCAAAGCGAAATCTCTTAGCTCGTGACGGCACTAAAAAGTCATCAGAGTTTTTTCAGCCGGCACGAGCATAAACTTACTCCGTAGCGAATCTGCGAGCCTGTGAGCAGGGTTGAGCAAGAGAGTAAGTTTATTTCTACTCCGCAGCGAATCTGCGAGCCTGTGAGCAGGGTTGAGCAAGAGAGTAAGTTTATTTCTACTCCGCAGCGAGTCTCCGAAGCAATAGTAAGCGAGGAGTATCGAGCAAGAGAATAAGTTTATTATATCTATACTCCGCAGTGAGTTTCCGAGCCTGTGAGCAGGGTTGAGCAAGAGAGTAAGTTTATTTCTACTCCGTAGCGAATCTGTGAGCCTGTGAGGAAGGTCGAACAAGAGAGTAAGTTTATTATTTACTCCGTAGCGAATCTGCGAATCTATAAAAACTATTTCTTATCTCTAATTACAATAATAGAACGCAAACGCAAATTACCAGCAGACTTCATATAACTTCCTGTAAAATCAAACCAAACTCTCATAAAAGTCTTTAGAGTCATCTTCTTATGATGCCCTCCATCGGAATCGACAAAATAAATATTCTTATTGTCTAAACCAACAACAATAGAATAATGCCCGTCATTATTATCGAACCAGTCAATTATAACTGGAATTCTCTCATTAACAACTAAACGGCATAATTCTTTCAAATTAGAATTTTCTTTATAAGTTGCATCAAAACCAAAATGCCTCGCGGCAATAACCATATTCACAGGTGAAGTTCCATGTTCAATAGTCGTCTTAGCAATTTTAGCTATATTTTCCAAATCAATCACATAGCCATAATAATCAAAAACCATTTTCAAACAAAATGGCCCGCAATAAGAAGTAGTCTGACGCATTAATTTAATATCAAGCATAAAATGAAAAGGCAATTGCAATTTATATACTATTCCTTAAACAATTATTTCTCAGCTTTTCCCATAATATGTGGCTTTACAATCCATGTAAAAAAACCGCTATTCTTCAAAAAATATTTTTTCAATTTCACATTTTTAAACTCATGTTCTATAACTTTCCAAGTTTCTCTATTTGGATGACAGCCATCTGAAAAGAATTTCCAAGGAGTATAATTAGTCATATTCTGTATAACGCGGCGAAAAGTTCCTTTTTCATCTGCAACATGTTCTATAAATAAAAATTTACCTCGTGGCTTTAAAACCCTCTTTATTTCTTTAACAACATTCAACGGATTATTTACTGAACACAATACCAAAGTAGAAATTACATAATCTATAGAATTATTTTTTAAAGGAATTTTCTCAGCGCTTCCATTTAATAAAACAGCATTTATTCCTTGCTCTTTTATTTTTATTTTAATATGTTTGGTCATCTCAGGATTTGGCTCCAACCCAATCCAATTTATATTTTTAGGATAATACTTCAAATTAATTCCCGTGCCAGGACCTATTTCCAAAACCTTCGACTTAGATTTAACATCTAAAAGAATATTCTTTTCAGCACCATATAATTCATCCTCTAAATTCTCCCCTTTCAAGAGAATCCAAGAAATAACTTTTTGTGATAAACGAGTCATATAATAAACATAATTCTCAATATTAAATACTATCTGACAAGCAGTGCTTTCTTCCTATAAAATGCTCCAAACAACAAACCAAAGAACATTCCACTCAAATGTGCAAGATTAGCAACATTACCTGCATTAGAAAAACCAAATAAACCTATCAAATCTCCAACTACCCACAAACCGCCAGCAATAAACAAAGGCATAGGAAGCCCAAAAGCCCAAACAACCATTAAAGGCCTCACAAAAACAAGAGCGCCGATAATTCCAAATATCGCCCCACTAGCACCAAGAGAAGAATCATAAAAATTAACACTAATTAAATTAGCCAGAACACCCGTAACAAAAAAGACAATCAAGAAACGTCGAGACCCAATAAATCTCTCAAGCATACTCCCAAACAATCCAAGAGCAAAAACATTGTAAAGCAAATGAGCAATCCCCCCATGTAAAAATATCGAAGTAATAAATCTCCACACCTGCACAAAAGCAGAAGAGTCAAGTAAAAACAATTCAGTAAATTCGTCAACAAAAAGCTGAATTAAAAACACAATAAACATTAAACCACACAGTTTCAAGGCGTAAAAGTTAAATTTATTTTTTCTATTCATTTTCCCCTAAAACTTCAATATCATAACCAACTAAACCCTCAGATATGCTTTCACATAACTGTGACTTTTCAATACTTCTAATAAACTCTATTTCCCCATAAGATAGCCTATCTGAAAACAAACTATAATGCCTATCTTCATCTAATTTATAATTGAAATCCCCCATAAATCAGACAACTTTCAAGCAAATATAAACTTTTGCAAAAACGATATTGACAACTTAACATCACATTTATATAGTTGTGTCAGCTTTTCTTAATGAAAAGGAGGCGCAAAATAATGTTAAAATGTTCGAATTGTAAATCAAAAGATGTAAGAAAAAGAGGATTCAGATTTAACGATTCTGGAAAAAAACAAAAATATCAATGTTTTTCATGCAAGAA
>Ga0209542_10010997_pt1 | contig 16158 bp, 14 predicted proteins | sample RifCSPhighO2_01_FD_184028 | JGI IMG/M metagenome (GOLD analysis project Ga0209542, IMG submission 184028) | Soil microbial communities from Rifle, Colorado - Rifle CSP2_plank highO2_0.1 (SPAdes) (version 2) | ecosystem: Environmental > Terrestrial > Deep subsurface > Rock core/Sediment ... | reverse complement strand
CTTTATGAATTAATCGTTCCGCCAGGAAAGCATAATTTTATTTTTAAATACCAAGAAACTCCACTTCGTGCATCGGCAAATGCCATTAGTGCCCTCTCGCTGATTTTGGCGCTTGCAATTATTGTAAAAAAAAGACATGCAGAAGTTTAAATTTAAAAAATATTTGTTGACTTTAATTATTTTTTTAGCTTTTTTTTTGCGTTTTTACAAAATCGGTGAAGTACCCCCATCATTGTATTGGGACGAAGCGTCACTTGGCTACAATGCTTACTCCATTTTAAAGACTGCAAGGGATGAGCACGGAAAATTTTTACCATCAACTAATTTTGCGGCTTTCGGGGACTACAAACCTCCAGGTTATGTTTATCTAACAGTCCCTTCAATTGCAATTTTTGACCTCAACGAAATTGCTATTCGTTTTCCCTCGGCTTTGTTCGGAGTGTTGACAGTGATTGTTACTTATTTTATCACTAAAAAATTATTTCAAAACGAGCATATCGCCCAACTTTCTGCTTTATTTCTGGCAATTTCTCCTTGGCATCTGCAGCTATCAAGAGCAGCCTTTGAAGCAAATGTCGCTTTATTCTTTTCTCTTCTTGGAATTTATCTTTTTGTTAAATTTGCACTTGATAATCGTCTTTGGTTAATTCTTTCAGCCCTTTCATTTCTTATCGCAATCTACACTTTTACTGGGCAGCGCTTGTTTGTTCCATTAATTTTAATCGTTTTATCCATACAGTTTAGAAAGGATATTATCAGAAATTTGTTGTTCACAACATCAATAATAATTTTTGCTTCAATTCTGTTCTGGCCACTGTTCAAATTTACGACTCAAACAATAGAAGGTAAGCTTAGATTCAACGAGGTTACTATCTTCAAAGATCTCAAGCCGATAAACGATTCAGTATTATTCCGCCAAGAAGATAATTTTAAAATTTGGTCAAATCTGATTCACAACAGAAGACTTTTCTATTTTCACGATTACCTAAAGCATTACCTTGACGCGTTTGATCCTGCCTTTTTATTCACAAGAGGAGATGCTAATCCGCGTCTGTCTGTTCAAAAAATGGGTGAACTATACTTATTCGATCTCCTATTTGTAATAGCTGGAGTATATTTTCTGATTTCCAGAAAAAGTAAATTTTCAATTTTGATTTTGGGCTGGCTACTTATTTCTCCTTTGGGCCCTGCAACGGCAAGAGAAACACCCCACGCCCTAAGAATGGCTCATATTTTGCCAACTTATCAAATACTTTCAGCCTCAGGTTTGTATTTATTTTTAAATATCTTTAAGTATAAAAAAGTAATGATGGGTATAACGCTCGCAGGTATAATGGCTCTTATGTTTTATAATCTTAATCTTTATTACGGGTTTTGGCCAAATACATATTCGGGAGATTGGCAATATGGATATAAAGAAGCTGTACAAATAACCAGAGATAACTACAGCCGAGTTGATAATATCTTTGTTACCAAAGGAGAAGGCAGACCCTATATTTATTTCCTGTTATATATGAAATTTGATCCTGCCAGTTTTCATAGAAATTCACAAGTTGTTAAAGATCAGTTTTTCTTTATTGATGTAAAAGGCTTTGATAAGTTTAAATTTATAGATGATGATACAAATGCGCCAATGCTTAAAAATTCACTTTACATTTTTGGATCCAATAACTTACCACAAGAGGTCACTAAAATATCAACAATATATAACTTAGGGGGAAAAGCCGTTTTTGATATCGGTATAATTGAATAATCATGAAATTAAAATTTAAATTTCATATTTTAATTACTATTGGGATAATTGCGCTGTATTTTATTACAAGACTTGTGAACATTAAAATTATCCCGATATTTACAGATGAAGCCATTTACACATATTGGTCAAAGGTTGCACTAAATGATCCTGCAAATCGTTTTATTTCACTTGAAGACGGCAAGCAACCGCTTTTTATATGGGTTGCGGCAGTTTTCCAACAATTTATTGAAGATCCTTTAATTGCTTCTCGGATTGTATCAATTCTTTCCGGTTTTGGATCGCTAATTGGCATTTACCTACTATCAAAAGAATTATTTAGCGACCTGCCTGCCGGCAGGCAGGAAAAAGTTGCAAAGTTATCTTCGTTTCTTTACGTAATCTTACCTTTTACTCTTCTTTATGACAGACTTGCTCTCTTTGATTCTCTACTGACCATGCTATGCATCTTCGCCGTTTATCTTTCCGTTAAAATGGCCAAAAACCCTAGGCTGGATTTTACACTTTTAAATGGCTTTGCCATCGGCTTAGCTATGATAACCAAATCTTCAGGAAATTTTTTCCTGTATCTCTTGCCTTTTTCGCTACTTCTGTTCAACTTTAGACAAAAAATGATTTTGAAAAATCTTTCAAAGTGGGTAGGATTATCACTTATAACATTTATACTTTCCCAGATAATTTACAATTTCCTTAGACTATCTCCTCTCTTTTATGTCATTGAGCGGAAAAATTACGAATTTATCAGAAGTTTCCCGGAAATAATTAATGATCCTTTTTTGTTTGCTTTTTCAAATTTCAAATCTTTGATAATTTGGCTGGCATCCTATACCTCATTACCCTTATTTATTCTATTTGTAATCTGTTTACTGTGGGGATATTTAAAAAGAGATCTTAAAATAATCTATCTATCTATTCTAATAATTATGCCTTTCAGCGCTGAAGTTATTTTCAACAAAATCCTATATCCGAGATTTGCTCTTTTTTATTACCCGTATATCTTATTATTAATTGCATATTTTGCGATACTGCTTCTGGATTCTTTCAAAAAATTCACCAAGCAGCTAACTATCGCATTCGTAATAATTTTATTTATTCCCGCGTATACCTCATTCAAACTTTTAACCAATCCTGCTTATGCCAATATTCCAAAAAGTGATTCAAATCAATATTTTAATGATTGGCCTGCTGGCTACGGAGTAGCTGAAATTGTCAAGACTCTAAAAAACGGATCGCAAAAACAGATAATCTATGTGGGTACTCAGGGAACTTTTGGCCTTTACCCTCATTCGTTAAATATCTACATGTGGGGAAACAATAATGTTCACGTTTTGCCTTACTGGCCCATAGATCCTGAGAATCTCCCGTCAGAAATTCTCAAAATTGCAGAAAACAACAAAACTTATTTCATTTTTAATGAAAACCAAAAGGAAATTGTTAACGCGCGGTTAAGACTGGTTGCAAAATACCAAAAGGGCATTAGTAATAGTTACATGAGATTGTATGAAGTTTTACCGAAATGACCAAAAGAGGCATTTTTTGGCTAATATTAATTTTAGCATTCATTCTCAGATTTTATAAATTGGGAGAAATTCCGTCAAGTTTAAATTGGGACGAAGTGAGCAATGCTTATAACGCCTATTCGATATTAAAGACGGGGCGTGATGAATACGGGTCTTTTTTACCGCTTGCCAATAGATCCTTCGACGATTATAAACCTCCTCTTTACATGTATCTTAATGTTCTAACCGTGGGTGCATTTGGGCTTACTCCATTTTCTACCAGACTGCCGTCTGCATTTTTTGGATTTCTTTCTATTCCACTAATCTATCTTTTGACTAAACTCGTGTTTGAAAAAAGTGCAAAAAGAGAGCCAATATCACTGCTAGCTATGTTTTTGTTCTCAATACTCCCATGGCATCTGCAATTTTCAAGAGTTGGATTTGAGGCGAATATTGGGCTGTTTATGAGTTTAGTTTTCGTTGTATTTTTTTTGTATGGGCTAAAAAAATATATGTACCTTTTACCAGCTAGTATTGCCTTAGCGGCCGCACTTTATAGCTATCACGCCCAAAGAATTGTTATGCCATTACTTTTAATAATCTTCGTTTATTTATTCAAGAAAGAGTTTATCCAAATACCAAAAAAATTTACACTCACCATTATTGCAGTAAGCGTTGCAGCTACCCTGTCTTTATTAATTCTCCTTCCTCAAAAAGCTATTTTCAGCAGACTAGAGTCCTCGTCCGCAATATCTGAAGGAAATCAGAAGAAAGAGTTTCCAAATTTAGAACCCGAGCTCATAAACAATGTTGTTAACAATAAATACATCAATATGGGAGCAAAATATATTGAAAATTATCTTTCTCATTTCTCGCCTAATTATCTGTTTATAAGAGGAGATGATAACCTACGGCATCACATAGAAAATAGTGGAATGTTGCCCCTGTTTTATTTACCAATTTCGTTAATAGGACTGTACTTTGTATTGAAAACCATAGACAAGAGAAAAAGTTTACTCATACTTTGGTTAATAATAGCACCGTTGCCTGCTGCACCGGTTTTTCCAGCACCTCACGCTATCAGAAGTGGTCTTATGATGACTCCAATGGTTGTGAGCGCAGCATTTGGACTTTACACAATCTTTTCAAAACAGTTACAGTTATGGAGATCAATAGTCACTTTACTCATAGGAGGCTGGCTGATCATTTCATTCGCAATATATCTGCATAATTATTATACTCATTACGTAATTCATTCAGCAAAAGACTGGCAATATGGGTATAAAGAAGCAGCAATCGAATCAGAAAAACTAAAAAATAACTTCGAGAAGGTAAGTGTTAGCAAAGATTTTGAGCAAGCCCATATCTTTTGGCTTTATTACACAAAGTATGAACCGGCTCTCTATCAAAAATACGGAAACAGAGGGCAATTTGACAAATTCCATTTTGGACAGAACATCTCAGACGTACAACTTGCAAAAAACGACCAGGAACTTTTCATCACATTCGCCGACAATTTCCCAGAGGATTTTAAAGTTATAAAAACTGTTTATTTTCCAGACAATACTCAGGCAATTAAAATAGGTCATTATGAGAAACCACAAACATATTAGAATTTCAGCTGCACTGGCTACTTTTAATGAAGAGGAAAATATTATTGATTGTTGCCAGTCTTTAAAAAAAGCGGCAGATGAAATCGTCGTAGTTGACGGATCATCGACCGACAGAACTCGTGAGCTTGCCAGAAAACTTGGTGTGAAAATCATCAAAACTACTAACAAACCAATGTTTCACATCAACAAAAATTTGGCAATTAAAAATTGTACCAATGACTGGGTGCTTTTAATGGATGCTGATGAAAGGATAAACGATGATCTAGCACGCGAGATCAAAGAATTAGTCGAAAATAATCCTAAAGAAAATGGTTTTTGGATAAATCGCAAAAATTGGTTTTTGGGCGGTTTTTTAAAAAAGGGAGGAGCTTATCCAGATAGTGTAATCAGGTTGTTCAGGCGCGGTAAAGGGATCTTACCGGAGGTTTCGGTCCATGAACAGGTAAAAATTGATGGGGAAGTAAGTCACTTAAAGCATGACATTCTTCATTATGCAGACCCTGATTTTGAAAGATATTTAAAGCGCTCCATTCGCTATACTGATTTAACAGCAGATGAACTGAAACGAAAAAATCCGGGTAGGGGAGCAGTCCAGATAATTTATCATATGATTGTAAAACCAACTATTACTTTCTTGGATATTTACATAAGACATAAGGGCTATATTGATGGCTTTCGGGGTTTTATCTGGGCATTCTTTTCTGCTGCCCACCATTTTTATGCCTATACAAAATATTGGCATCACCAAGAGAAAACAAACTCAAGATAAATTTAGCTTCGAATTGCCCTATTGCATAAATTTTCAAAACTTGCTAACAATTTTATATAATCGTGTATTTACTACGATTATATATCAGAGAAGCGCGCTGAGTTTATCGAAGTGCGACCTGCTGATATAAAGGGTTAAGATTTTTTAGAAAGGAGGCAAAGCCTTACATGGCAAAAAAGAAAAAGAAGAAGAGATAAGCTTTTAGAAGACTTTGCAAAGTCTGCCCACCTCAACGAGTTTGACTCCTACTTAAACCACGTAAGGTGGGTTTTGGTAGATAATAAACCTCCTCCTTTGATATGATCATTCTAAGTGAAAGTTGCAATAGACATTAGTCCCCTAAAAACGGGTCACAAAGTGAGGGGAATTGGCTCATACACAAAACATTTAGTTGAGCAGTTCAGAAAAGGCTCAGCAAATATTGATTTTGAGTTTTTTGAAAATCCTAGTTCTCCCCCGCCGGTGGACCTTGTTCACTATCCATACTTTGACCTTTTCTTCCATTCATTGCCAATTAGCAAAAAGGCAAGTAGGGTAGTGACCATTCATGATGTAATTCCGCTTGTCTTTCCTCAACATTTTTCAAGTGGCATCAGGGGCAATATCAATTTACTACTTCAGAAATTAGCACTCAAAAATGTTGATGCAATCATTTGTGATTCCCAAACTTCAAAAAAAGACATTATTAACAAACTTTCGGTGCCACAAGATAAAATCCATGTCGTTTACTTGGCGCCCGGTCCAAAATTTAAAAAAATTTCTGATAAAAATAAATTATCGGCAGTTGCCAAAAAATACAAACTGCCACAAAAATTTGTTCTTTATGTTGGTGATGTAAACTGGAGTAAAAATATTCCCAATCTTTTAAAAGCTGTAAAAAGAACAAACGTTAATTTGGTCATGGTGGGCGAGGCATTAACCGATAAGTTTCTTCCAGAAACAAAATCAATCAACAATTTGATTAGTGAACTTAAAATCGTAAATAGAGTTTTAAAAACTGGCTATGTGAAAGATGATGATCTTGTCGCAATTTACAATTTAACGCAAGTGACAGTCTTGCCATCGTTTTACGAAGGCTTCGGTTTACCAGTTCTGGAGAGTATGGTCTGCGGCACACCTGTAGTTTGCTCCGAAAACTCCTCACTTCCCGAAATTGCAAAAAACTTTGCTACTTTTTGTGATCCAGAAGATCCTAATAATATCTCAAAAAAAATAAATTTAGCCATAAATGCGAAAAAAGATGTAAAAAAAATAATAAATTATGCTAATAAATATACCTGGCGAAAAGTGGCTTATGAAACCGTGGAAGTATATAAAAACTTATTATAGTCACTGCGAAAAATTTCTTGGTAAATATTCGAAAACTATTGCTATTCTTCTAGCGATCTTTTATTCAGTTTTAGTTTTACTAGTCACTTTAAATCGCTTCTGGCAGTTTGAAGCCTTTTATTATGATCACGGATATTACGAAAGTACCATCTGGAATATTTCAAGATTTAAGTCACCAACTGTACAGCATCCAGCCTTAGGCCGAACCCATATTTTTGCTGACCACGTTGTTCCAAGCATGTTTTTAATTACACCTGTTTATTGGTTGACAGATCGATACGAAACTACAATTATAGTTCTCGCATTAGGAGCTGGTTTTAGTGTTTACTTCGCATATCTAATTGCTTCCAAACTAATAAAAAATCAATTTATGATTTTTGCACTTCTTTTTGCGTATATGTTTTACGTAGGTATGCAGAATGCGTTAACATTTTTACTTCACCCTACTACTTTAATGATTTTCCCACTCATGCTGCTCTTTTGGGCAATAGTTAATAAAAAAATTACACTATATTACATATTACTCATAATAAATTTAGGGTTTAAAGAAACAGTAGTAACATTGACATTCGCACTATCTATTTTTCTGTATTTTTACAGCAAAAAGTGGCGAAGACATGCTTTAGTAACAGCTCTTATTACCATCACTCATGTTTTTTTAGTTACGAAGGTTATTGTTCCACCGCTTTCACCTACAGGTGCTTTTAACTATAATCCGCAATGGGCAGAGATTGCTACTCGCTTGGTGACGGGTTGGATTCTCCCTATTAAAATTCAAACGATGTTAGCGACTTTTACCACATTTGGATTTTTACCAATTTTTAATCCTATCTTCCTGCCAACAATTATGCAGGATTTTCTTTTAAGATATATTATTGGTCCACAAGCGGGTTTTAGATGGGATTTAGGCCAATATTACAATTCCAATTTAGTTGTTTTAATGTTTTTTGGCTCGGTAATCGCTGTTTCAAGAATTCAACGGATGGAGTCTCTTTCAAAAATAATTACACCTTGGGCAATTTTAATATTTATCTTAGTGTCAATTCTACACAGATTTGTTTATCATGGCCCTTTTGGTCTTGCGTACAATCTTGAATTCTACAAACATACTTTTCGCCAAGATTTTATGTGGGATTTTATTAATAAAATCCCAAGAAATGGCAAGGTGATGCTACAAAATAATATTGCAGTATTTTTTACCCATAATGATGTCTACATATTGAAAGATTGTCAATGGATAAATACTGTAAAGCCCGATGTTATAGCCTTTGATTTTCGGCCAGGTCAAAACGTGAATAACTGGTGGCCGACTACTGATCATGAAATGAGAATGGACGTCGCTTTATTAAAAGAAAGTCCAGCTTATTCGGTTAAATACAATGATGACTATAGATACATATTTATAAAGTCTGACAATAATCAAGTAGATCTTCCCTGCTCTAAAGCAAATGATAAATAAGTATATTAAAAAAATAATACTTATATTTCTAATTTGGCGAATTGCGCTTTTTGCAGTTGCCTATATATCAAACAGTCTAATAACTACTTTTGGCAATAGATTCCCTTATGTCGGAATTCTTGAAGAAAGTGGTTTGCCATACTGGCTTTGGTCCTTTGGAAATTTTGACGGAGTGCATTATTTAAGGATTGCCCAAGATGGTTATGCGTATCAGTATACCCAGGCCTTCTTTCCACTTTATCCGATTTTAATTAAGCTAGGTTCATATCTAACTTTTGGTGCTTATTTAATCTCAGCTCTTCTGATATCAAACATAGCTTTTTTGGCAGGGCTGATAATTTTTTATAAATTAGTCAAAAAAAATTACAATGAGAAGATCGCTTTTTGGTCTTGCATCTTCTTGCTGACATTCCCCACATCTTTTTATTTTGGGTCGGTTTATACAGAAGGCGTGTTTTTTTTGATGATCATTGCCGCCTTCTATTTTTTGGAAGAAAAAAAAATATTGTTGGCATCTATCATAGGTTCTTTTGCTTCTGCGACGCGTTTGGTCGGAATATTTCTAGCCCTATCTCTTATAAAAAAACTGGATATTAAATCACTTATACCTTTGCTGATTATTCCTCTGGGTCTTTTCGTATACATGATTTACTTGATTATTGAATTTAATAATCCTTTTTATTTCCTGACTGCTCAAAGCATTTGGGGTCAGGAAAGATCAACAACGGGCATTATTCTTTTGCCTCAAGTTTTTTGGAGATACATCAAAATCCTGACAACAACATCTGGATTGCCGCTTTTAAATGCATCTTTTGAGTTGGTATCAACAGTTTTTGCAATAGTAGTTTTAATATTGGCAACTAAAAAAGTTAAAAGAGAATGGCTAATTTTTAGCTGGCTGGCGGTTTTGACGCCTACTCTTACGGGAACACTTTCTTCAATGCCTCGATATATTTTGATTGCTTTTCCAATTTACATAGTCTTAGCATCTATCCGAAGTACCAGACTAAAGGTTTTACTTGTCATCTTGTCACTTGTCATCTTGTCACTTTTGACAGTTCTTTTCACGAGAGGTTACTGGGTAGCATAAGAATTTAGAATTTCAAATTGAAAATTGAAAATTGAATAAGTGCTTTAGTCTAAACGAAAAGTTATGTTATCATTTGATAGATGAATTTTGTCCTACAGAATTTTCATGCCCTGCTTGTTGTTAGTGTTACTTTTAATGTGACTGCCAATATCCTATTAAAAACGGCTGTTACCAAAACGGGCGGGATCTCTGCCGAAAGCACGCAGATTTTGACAAATATTGCCAAAGTTGCCTTTAGTCCTTACCTTATTGCCGGCTTAATCCTATATGGCCTCTCATTTCTTATTTGGCTGCGAGTTCTGACATTTAACGATCTTTCGCGTTCTTACCCTATCTTTGCAACAATTGTTTTTTTGATGACAACCTTAGGGTCCGTAATCTTCTTGAAAGAGAATATAACCGTTATAAGAGTGGTAGGCATCGCGGTTATGCTGACGGGAATCTTTATAGTTGCTCGTTCATAAAAAGTGAAGGCGCAAATAATCGTCCCTGCCTTTAACGAATCCCAAATAATTTTTAAAGTTCTTACATCTTTGCCAAAGAAACTAAAAGGCATTTCTGATATTGAAACAATTTTAGTTAATGATGGATCGCAAGATGACACTCTAGAACAAGCTGAAAAGGCCAAGGTTCAGACTGTATCGCATGTAATAAACAGAGGATTAGGGGCCGCAATTAAAACAGGAATTGAATGGGCAAAATCAAAAAATACAGACATTGCTATTACCTTCGATTCCGATGGTCAGCATGATTCCGCCGATATCCCCAAAATAATTAAAGCTCTTATAACACAAAAAGCCGACCTAGTAATCGGCTCACGATTTTTAAAAAAACAAAAAATTCCACTTGATAAATTGTTAATTAACAAATTTGCCAATCTGGCAACATTTTTAATGTTTGGGGTTAAATCTTCAGACTCTCAGTCAGGAATGCGTGCTTTTTCAAAAGAGGCAATCAAACTTATTGATTTTAAAGGAGAAAGAATGGATTTCTCTTCCGAAATTCTTTATGAAGCAAAAAGAAATAATCTTAGAATTGTAGAAGTACCCATTAAAGCGATATACACCCCTTATTCAAGGGGAAAAGGGCAGAAACATCTTAATGCTATTCCAATTTTGATTCGGTTTTTGGTAAGATTCCTAAGATAAGATGATCACATCAATCCAACTTGTACTAGCCCTGTTTATTATTTTTGCAATCTCAAGAGCCTATCTCCGTTTTCGGGAGAAAGTCATTACCTCTGCAGTTTTTATGCTTTGGAGTGTTGTTTGGCTTACTGCTTTAATTGTTGTGCTTTCCCCACCGACTACCTCAAAAATGGCCAATTTCTTAGGTATCGGTAGAGGTGTGGATTTCGTTCTCTATGTTTCGTTGGCTATTCTCTTCTATCTGGTTTTTCGCCTCTATGTAATGATAGAGGACTTAAGACACGAGATAACCTATCTTGTAAGACAAATCGCGCTTCAAAATCCATCTAAAAAACCCAAACGTCGCAGAAGAACGTAATGAAAATATTAATGATTACTGAATTTTTTCCGACAGGAAAAGATTTAAAATTTTCTGGTGGAGTGGAAGCAAGAACTTTTTTTGTTGCCAAATATCTAGCAAAAAGACATAAAGTTAGCATCCTTGCTAGTCGTACCATAGGAAGTAAACGCGAAGAAAACATTTCAGGCATTAAAGTTTTTAGAATCGGACCTAAGAGAAACTACAGTGCCGCAACAAGCAATCTAATTTCAAGAATCAACTTTATCAAAAACGCTATCCAATTTGGCGCAAATCTTGATGTAGATATTATCGATGGTGGCAATTACATCGCTCACTTTATTGCCAAACAAATAGCAAATAAAAAGAAAATTCCTGTAGTTGCCTGGTATCCGGATGTCTGGATCGGGCAATGGTTCAAAAATACCGGTCCTTATGGGCTGTTTGGAGAAATTTTGGAAAGAATAAATCTAACGCGGGATTTTGATACATACATTGCTATTTCAAAACAGACTGCTCTAAAACTTCAAAAATATGTCAAAGGCAAAATAAATCTCATCTACTGTGGAGTAGAAAAAGACGAATTTAAGGGTAACGTTGAAAAATTTAAGAATCCTACCATAATTTGCGTTTCCCGTCTTACTAAATATAAAAATATTAAAACTTTGATTTTAGCTTTTGCCCATCTAACAACAAGAATCAAAAATGCCAGACTTATTATTGTCGGCACTGGGCCGGAAGAAAAAAGTCTTAAAAACCTTGCACACTCTTTAAAGATCTCATCAAAAGTTGATTTTTTTTCAAATCTTCCGAGGAAAAAGTTAATAGATATTTACCAAACCTCTCACATTTTTTCACTGCCAAGTACTGTTGAAGGCTTTGGCATAGCAACTGTTGAAGCAGCAAGTGCAGGACTCCCTTTTGTTAACAGCAACATCCCAATCCAAAGAGAAATCACTAAAAATGGCCAGGGAGGATATTTAGTCCAATCCCTTGCGCCGCTTTCTTTTTCTCAAAAGTTCTATCAGCTTTTTAAGAATAAATCCTTGTACTTTAGAAAAAGTAGAAATGCCATAAAACTGGCAGTGCATTATAAGTGGCATAAAACCGCCTTTCAAACGGAAATAATTTACAAAAAGATGCTACATCACAGCTAGAAACATGGAGATAATTTAATGAGGGTACTTGTAACTGGTGGAGCGGGCTTCATTGGTTCGCATCTGGTTGACAGGCTGGCGAAAGAAGGTCACAAAACTTACGTTGTTGATAATCTCTCAAGAGGTAAATTGGAAAATGTTAATAAAAAAGCAGAATTTAATAAATTAGATATCAGATCGCAATTATTTTTAGAAACTCTAAAAAAAATCCACCCGGAAATTATTTTTCATTTTGCAGCTCAATCAAGTATTAGTGCTTCTTTTAAAAATCCTCAGGAAGATTTCCAAATCAACTTAATGTCTACCTTAAGTCTTCTAGAGACGGCAAAAACCACTAAGGTAAAAAACATAATTTTTGCATCATCAGCTGCGATATTTGGTGAAGCGATAAAACTTCCAATAGCAGAAAATCATCCCAAAACGCCAATTTCTTTTTACGGTATTGCTAAATTATGTAGTGAGTATTTAATCATAAATTCTTATAAAAGATTTAGAACACCTTTTACAGTTCTTAGATTTACAAATGTTTACGGACCGCGTCAAGACACAGGCAATGAAGGGGGAGTGGTTACAATTTTTATAAATGGTATTTTGAACAATAAATCACTAATTATTTATGGTGATGGTAATCAAACGAGGGATTTCATCTATATTTCGGACATTATCGATGCCTGTATCAACTCGATAAAGGGAACTATCATAGGAGAATTCAATATTGGTACATCCATACAAACTTCTATAAACGAATTATCAGAAAAGATATGTGCTCTTGATACAAAGAATAAAACCTCAAAAAAGATTTACAAAAAGCCAAAATTTCTCGAAGTTAAAAAAAGTTCGTTTTCATATTCTAATTTTTTTAAAGCGGTGGAGTGGAAACCAAAAGTTAGTCTCGATGAGGGATTAAAACGAACCTTTAACTATTTTAAAAATCTATGAAAGTAGCAGTAATTATCGATACCTGGTTTCCGGCAATTGGCGGCGGTCAAATAAACGCCTGGGAAATTTCTAAAAGACTGGCACAACAAGGTGTCGAAATTGACATAATTACCAGAAATAACGGCCAGGATAAATTAGAACGGGTAAAAAATTTATACGTATACAAATTAGGTACGAAAGTAAGTCCTCAAAACACTTTGTCAAAGATTATATTTTTGTTAAGATCTTTTATTTTCATATCGAGAGGCAAATACGATCTTGTCCACGCCCATGCTTTTTTGCCGGGCATAACTGCAAGACTACTAATGGTTTTTAAAGGCATTCCCGCAATTTTTATTGTTCATGGAACATCGATCGGTACCAATCTTAATAACATTTTTAGTAGCTGGTTAGAAAAGTTTATTTTGACTAAAATTTTATACAGCGCTCAAATTACTGTCTCTCAAGACTTTTTAAAAATCAAAAACATCAACAAAAATATCTCTTACATACCCAATGGAGTTGATACAGCGGATTTTGATAAAATCAAAGTTTCAAAATTCAAAAATCCAACCTTGATTTTTGTCGGCAGACTCCATCCTCAAAAAAATCTATCGACACTTATAGATGCATTAAATACTGTCAAAACTAAGATTCCCGAAATCAATTTGCTAATCGTGGGAAAAGGTCGAGAAGAACCGAAGTTAAGAGAAAAAGTTAAATATTTAAGACTGCAAAAGAATATAAAATTTTTAGGTGAGGTTATAGGCAAAGATCTAATTAGACTTTACAAATCAAGCCACATTTTTATCTTGCCCTCAATTTACGAAGGCCAGCCATTGACTTTGCTTGAAGCTTGGGCCGCAAAATTACCAGTTATTGTTTCAAAAACAGGAGATTGTCAATATTTGGTTAAAAAAGGCAAAAACGGCTATTTAATCAACAATACCAATGATATAAAGGAAATATCAGATTTGATAATAAGGGTTTTAAAAAGTGAAAACAAGGAGAAAATGGGACAAAATGGTTACAATTTGGTCAAACAAAATTTTTCTTGGAAAAAATCAGCCCGAATGACCCTGAAAATTTACGAGAGTCTCTGAACTAATGGATTTTTCAATTATTATCCCAGTCTATAACGAGGAGAAAACCGTTAAACAAGTTATAGAAAAAGTAAAGAAAGTTCAATATCCAGGTAAAACAGAAATTATAGTAATTGATGATGGCTCGACTGATAATTCATCAAATATTTTAGATTCGATTAAAGGAATTACTTTGATCAAAAATTCTAATAACAGGGGTAAAGGATATTCACTCAGAAGAGCATTCAAAAGAGCTAAAGGAGAAATTATAATAATTCAAGATGCTGATTTAGAGTACAATCCCCAGGAACATCTAAAACTGATTAAAGTGATTAAAAAAAATAAAGCAGAAGTAGTCTATGGTTCAAGATTTATTAATAAAAAGCATGTCCCACGTTATAAGCTTTTTTATATTGGAAATATCATGCTGTCTTTTCTTACGAGGTTACTTTATGCGAAGAACATTACTGACATGGAAACTTGTTACAAAGTTTTTAAAAGATCTATCCTGAAGAATTTATCGCTACAATCTGACGGGTTTGGTATAGAACCAGAAATGACATGCAAATTTATCAAAAAGGGATTTAGTATAGGTGAGGTGCCAATAAATTACACAAGCAGGAGCTACAATGACGGTAAAAAAATAAAGATGTCTGATGGCATTAAGGCCATTTTTGTGCTTTTCAAATATCGTTTTTTTGACTAGTTTTTTTAGCAAAGATATATCTTATAAGATTCTCATCGTCCTGATACCTTGATGTTTCACCAATTAACACGATCTTAGTTTCTACAGATTCAATAAGTTCTGGACTGCTTACAACGAATACATCCGAATCTTCAATATCCGAATAAGTCCACGATAAGTCAGATCTTAAACTAAAAAGAGGGTAATTCGATTGAGGTAGTAAAAATACTTTTCCATTTCTAGGCGCCAAATCATTCACGTTTTTTATTGTGTCTAAATAGAAACTATCCCCAATGGTTCTAGTCCAGATACTATCACCTTTGTAATAAGGAAGAGACTTTAGATATAGACCGTATAGTCTTGTAAAAGGTAAAACCATAATAATCAAGACGGTTACAATAAACAAAGATTTCTTCTTAAATATTTGGTGAAGAAAGTAAGACATCGAGATGACTATTGGAGGGGTTACTGGAAGCAATCCATATTGACCACTTAAACCTGGTCTATGGAAAACAAACAGAGATAGAAGCGTTATCTGCCAGACTAATAAGAATCTGCTAGTATAATCATGTCTAATAAGTAAATATACTACTGAAGCTAACCAAATAAATAATACTGGCGGCGATAAGAGATAGAAACCTACTTGTCCCCAAAATTTATAACTCTTAGCTGAACTTATCCAGAATTCTGCACTAATGAGTTTAAAATTTGGGTCAGATGGCTTAAATATTGCTCCTAAATATGATGCAGGGTCATTTAATAAAAAGGCTATGATAGAAGAAACTATTAAAATTAAACTTGCAGCCTTAATTAACTCTTTAAAGTTTTTTATTCCGGCAAATCCAGAGCTTATATATGATAATGACAATAATGCAAATGACAAGAAAAGCGTAATGATGCCATCAAGTTTTGTTGATATAGCTAAGCCAACTGCAATACCTGCAGCAATGAGCCAAATAAAATTTCGGTTAAAGTTATATCTCCAGATAAATAAAGCGGTTAATGCAACAAGAAAGGCGAAAATGCTGTCTAAGTGAGCATCCCTGTTATATCGAACTGCAAATGGGAAAATCGCTAAAATCGAAGCACTTATTACTGCTACTCGTCCACTAAGACTTCGACTAAATAAAAATAATGCTGCTACTGTGAATATTCCAGCAAGGGCTTGAGGAAGTCTGGCCGTGAAGTTGGAGTACCCCAAAATCTTGAAGATGCCAGCTCCTGTGATTTGGGCTAAGAAAGGATGACCGATACTTGGTTCAGGGTGTTTAAACGTATGATATCTAATGGAGATAAATGGATCTTTTCGAGATTTTGGG
>Ga0209542_10010996_pt1 | contig 16159 bp, 9 predicted proteins | sample RifCSPhighO2_01_FD_184028 | JGI IMG/M metagenome (GOLD analysis project Ga0209542, IMG submission 184028) | Soil microbial communities from Rifle, Colorado - Rifle CSP2_plank highO2_0.1 (SPAdes) (version 2) | ecosystem: Environmental > Terrestrial > Deep subsurface > Rock core/Sediment ... | reverse complement strand
GTTATATCCCCCATCAGAATCTGTGCATGTATTATTTGTTTGTGTATTTGAAAAACAGCCATCGCCCAAACAGATATCAAGAGTGGCTCCTGTTGAATCCATTTTAGTAACTGGGCCTATAACAACCTTTCTTAATTGATCTTCATATTTATCATCTAATTTAAGAGCGCGACGATCATTTGATGCATAATAATCATTCCATTCATACTCTCCTGGAAAATTTTCGGCATCAATGAGATAATTCCAGCCCCAATTTTTTGCCCCATCTTCAAAATTATCTGGATAAACTAGAGTAATCACCAAGCCAGAATCGTCATAATTTGAGCGATCATATCCTGCTGGCGATCTATGTTCAATATAATAAAATTGTCCATTTTGCAAAGGAATTTTTAAAGACTTGGTCCCTCCAAAAGTTTCAAGTGGTGTCAAAGAATATCTTCCCGAAGAAAAAATTGATTCAATAGAATTAGCATTATCAAACCAACCCTCTGCTTCTTTGAAATAACTATTAAAGTGAAGTCCTTTAATTCCATAACCCATGGCATCAAAGATATTCCCATACTCTATATGCTGGCAGGGGGGGTTGCTTGGAGAAGATATATTCCTTTCGCAATATAAACCATTTGCATGAGGTAAAAAATAATCATTTATAAGTAAATTATGGCCTGTTTCATGAATTGCATAAAAGATAAGAGCATTAGTGCCCCCCCACCAATCATATTTAATAGAGCGGGCTCCGACAGCGCTTATAGAAGAACTGAGATCTAAGGTAGTAAACGCGTGCCCAAAAGCATAGCTATGACTAGCAATATCATTATTAATTAAAAGTATTTGGTCATATGAATTCAGATTAATTTTTTGGCTTGCTAAAACCAAGGAGTCTAATGCTACAGCATAAACACCCTTGCCTTCGGTAAGTTCTTTAGATGAATATGGTAAAGTAATCCAATCAGAAACCGTAATCTGCCAATTTAACTTTCCGTACGAGTTTTCTTGATAAAATTTATTGAAATCCCCATAGAACCTATCTTGAATTTCGGATGAAGTAAAGGGCCGAGGGGGAGAATCTGAAAACTCTACCAGCATAATGAGTAAGCGGCTACCATTACTGACTATATTTTGGTTTGTAGTAATAACTCTAGCTGCCGAAATTGCTTGAATGCTATTTGCTATAATCAAATTATTTCCTTGCAAACTTCCAGAAATAATAACAGGAGTTCCTGAAGGAATTTGCGGATCATCTTGTAATCTCAAATCATAAAATTTGTTATCTACAAGAAGAGCATATTTTTTTTCCGGAACAAAATTTTCAAAATCGTCAATGTGAGTAGAATAAAACAATCCGCTTATAGCTCCTCCAGCTAATAAATTAGAAGGATTTTGGTTTATTTTCGTATTATTTGTAGGAGTTTGATTTGCAGGTGTATTTGGACAATCAACTACACAAGACGCGAAACTTTCAGCGCCGTTGCAAATTCCATCGCCACAATATGGCCCCCCAATAATAATTGTTTGACATTGTGAAGAACAATAATTACAGCTAGAGCCATAACTAGGACTACATGCAATACCATTCTGACTTCCAGAATCACATCCTTCTCCGAGTTCTAAAATTCCGTTTCCACAAGTCGCAGTCGGCGTTTTAGCAACACAATTAGAAGTATCAAATCTACAATTAATACAAGATAAACTTCCGCTCGCAAATCCAAAGTCCTCGCAACTATTTATTGAACCTAAAACATCTTCTCCATCGCATAATTCTCCTGCTTCAAGAATTCCATTGCCACAAACTCCTGAAGTTACTTTTCCAGTAATTTTGTCTAAAAAATCTGAAAAAGTTCCAGCAGAAACAAATGTTAACGATAATGATAAAATAATAAAAAGAAATAAACCGACAACTCGCCTCTTTTTCATTGAGATTTCTAACAAATCTTACTTAATAAACTTTAATTTTTTACATTCTCAAAACCACTTCCCCAAATCCTTTTGGGTCTCGGCTTCTTTTCCAAAAACAGAATCAATATGTCTTTTAGTAAGCTCAAGGCTCTGTAAGATATATGTTGAGAGATGATATTTTTTTGCAAGATCCAAAGCAGGTTCTAGGTACTTTTTTATTCCGCCCTCATTTGTTGTAAAAATAATTTTTCCATTGCATTTATTACAGGTTCCGGAAAGCGGCGGACGCCTCATTATTTCGCCGCACGCAACACATCGAAAGCTTTGCATTGAAAATTTTCTTAGATTTCCCCTCATATCTTTGATAAAATGCCTCTCAATCACTAATCTTGCCGTTTCAGACGTATTTGCAGCGCGAATCTTTTCCACGAGTTCCATCTGGCGCTGCACTTTTTCCTGCATCGTCGCCAAAAGCTTATAATTCGAACAAGTAACCCCTTCATTTATGTTTGAAGTTCCATGTGTGAAGCCCATGTTAACAAAAGGGTCTTTTCCTTCTTTCAAAGCAGTTCTCACATCGTAAACTTTAATTTCAGAAGAATGCTTTCTTTGTTCTGCTGCCCTATATAACTCAAGAGGATATTCATTAACAAGTTCAAAATCAAGTATTTGATCGTCGACTTCTCCAGCATCTATTTTCGCGTTTAAAACAAGTGGAGAATCTTGTGTTCCTCCTCTATGGCTCGGCAAGAATTTTCTTGAAAAGTTTAACAGTACATCTCCTAAAAGCATTACAGCTGCTTCATCGCCGTCGCATCTTGTATTTATTATCTGCTCTCCCCAAAGAACATTTCTATCTTTTTTGTCTTTCCATTCAATTTCAACACAGTAGGAATTTCTCTTATCTTTAATAATTTCAACAGTTTTTACACGGTCTTCAACATAGTCGCTTTGCGCAGTCATTAAAATCTGCTTTCCATTATATTTTAAATATCTATTCTCACATCCTCTCAAAATTTTAAGTTTATCCCTTTTAGAGTTATTTATAATGTTTAGTTCTTTGGAAAGAAGATAAGAATCATAAACACCTAAAACCAAGTGATTTAGTATATGTTTTTTCGGTTCTTTTCCTAATGCAGCATATCTTTCAAGAACAGTTTTTCCCGGTAATCTTTCTTTTGTTTTAAGATATCTTGAAATAACCTTGAATTTGCTCACTAACAGAGAAACATCATCTAATAAACTTCTTGAAACAGAGTAAAAAACTATGTTTCTATCTTTTACAATGCTTCCATCACCCTCAAAAAAAGCAGAAATATATTCTCCTGCAAGATCTTTGTTTAAGCCAAACAAAAAACTAGGAACTCTTTTCTCATAAGCGCCTTTCCCAGATCCTAAGCAATCAAATAAATAGTAAACAAGCTTATTGCATATAGTTATCTTACTGTTTTCTTCTGCTAGATTTGGGCTATCGCCAAAAACTTTTTTTATTAAATAAATTATATGATCCTGCATTTCTCTATTGCATATTCTAAAAGAAACCTGGGAAACCCATTTATTTTTTCTTGAATATCCTTCTGCAGCGTAATATCCAAGAAGTCTTACAAATTCTGGGCTTATCTCTAAACTTGCCGGTAAAGTGTGTTTAGAAAATTTATGTCTTAATCTCAAACGTTCTATATCTTTAGTACTAGAATCAAATTTATCAAGTTCTATAGTTTTCTCGCCATTTACAACAAGTATTTGTTTTTGAAGGTCTTTAGAAAGTTTTCCTTTAAAGAGTTTGACTAGGTTAATTTCTTTTATTCCAGTTTCAAAATTAAGATTTTCTAAAATTGGAAGTTTATCATCAACTTTAATTTCTTTTGCGTTCTTGAATTTAAAATCACCGTTTTCAATATGCATGAATTTATGTGTTGGTGTCATGACATATTCCCGATTAGTAGCTGTTGTTATCTTAACCCACTCTTTTGTCTCTGGGCCTTTAACAAAATACCTTATTCTTTTTTTCTTTAGTTCATGGCTTTTGGCGTCAATTCCGACAGCAAAAATATTTTCTTTGTTTTCAACAGACAAAGTTCCAAAAGAGTCTATTTTCTTTGTCTTGGCTCCTTCTTTAATTAATTTATCAACATAGGGTCCAATGTTATCGTAGAAAATTTCTTTTGTATCTTCATTATAATAAAAAAACTTTGTTGTTGGGTGCACACAATCACGACGAATAGCAGCATGCATATACGGACTTGCAAAAAGTCCAAGAGTATTAGAAAATCCAACAATTCTGCAAACAACACCCGCGCAATTATGCGGAGCAATGCAAACCCCAAGCTTTCCCACTAAATCTTCTCTTTTTTTTACATTATACATTGGTTTCAATCCATAGAAACTTTCCATAAGTTCATCAACAAAATGGCATATTCTCATAAAAATTTCATCGGCTCTTGATTCTGTTGATTCGGAAGGACACGGCAACAAGATATCGTGTGGCTTTAATTCCAAAATCTGATTTTCATCTCTTAGTTCCTTACCAAAAATATCTGTGTTATATCCGATTTCTTTAAGCTTCTCAACGCTGACAAAAGCTTCTTTTGGTTTGAAGGAAACTAAAGGCATTTCTGTCGCATCAAATCTTATTGTGCCGTCTTTGTTTACCTGTAAATTAAACATGGCTCTAAGAATTCCTTTAGAGAGATGTTCCACAACGCGTTCATCGGAACTTAAACCTCTAACACCTTTTATAAGAAGAGGGACTTCGCTTTGCGACAAGCCAAGCTTTTCTCTCGCCTTTTCAAGAAGAAGACCTATGTCTACGGGCCTGTAGTAATGATCCTTCGAATTATGTTTATCTGGTTTATCTGGATCAAATTTTTTACATAGCCCAAATGATGTTTCATTGCAGTCATAGCAGTAAAACATTTTTACACATTCTTTATCACAAGTCTCACAAATCTGCTGTATGGTTTCTTTCTTACAATTTTCACAAAAATAAACAGGAAAATCAGATGTAATATTCCCAACTTCACAAGCAGCTTGAACGCTTCGCAATCTTCCTCCTTCTTTCCCAACCGGAAATAAAACATTTGGACTCCCGGTAAGCTTTCTCAATTTAGCTTTCTCCGGGCGCCCCATTCTCGCACCTATAAAGTCTCCTGCTTTATCCCTGATTTCAAATTCAGAAACAGAATTTATGATTTTCAAGACACTTGTATCAGACTTAAACTTCTCAACATCTATAACGTCTTTTAAAATGCTTTCAATTTCCAAGGTTTCTTGCGCAATCCCAAGGTTTGCGAACAGCGCTTTGCTTGTCTCATGGTTAATAACAACATTTTCTATAACAACATCATGCTCGATTCCAAGAAGTTCAAGGGCTCTTTTTCCGTCCTTAAATTTTTCTTCTTCTTTTTTGTTATAAGGAAGGATTATCTTTTTATCGACTCTTGAATTTTTAAGCCAAAAAACCAAACCGTCAAACTGCTCATTTGAAATTTGTGTCCAGTAGAAAATATGCCTTGGATTTAAAGAAACTTTGTTTTCTCTGCTTATCTTTGCGGCCTCATCAAAAATAACACTAAAAGAATTGACCGTTTTCTCCAGTTCGGGATTTACTTCTCTAAGTTCCAATGCCCATATCTCTTCAACATATCCAGGCTTAATCAGGTTTGCGTTTCTGTTCGCAACATCGCTGAATGGGAAAAGTATATCCCCTAAGTAAATTATTTCTTCAGTATCTTTGTAAATTTTTTTGGCTTCCTCAACAGTTTTTATTTTTTTCACGCTTCCATTAAATAGCTTAACTATTGGTCCTTCAATAACATCACAACTAGTCACAATGCATCCCTTACTTGGTTTTTCTATCTTGAGCTGCGTGCCTATTGCAATAAAAGAATCAGTGATTCCCATTGTTGCAGGATGTATTGACGCTCCGCTAAACCCCGAGCTTCGTCCTCGTCCGTATCTAAATCTAAACGCACCCGATTCGGAAGGGTGCCCAAATACTGGACGGCCGGCAACAAGATCATTAATATATGTTGGAGATTCCTCTGTTTTCCCCATGTCTCTTTTCTCATGTATTTTAGCATATTCATTAAGAAAATCCCAATCGCTTAAATTAAATCCTTTTTCTCTTAAAGAAGAAACGTATCTGGAAATTTTTTTTGCTTTCTGTGCTAGTCCTTCTCCGATAACAAGACAGAATCCTCCTCTTATGTAGTTGGTTTCTATTCTTTCTTGATTTTTATAATTAGAAACTTCCAGTTTTTCTGTAGCTTCCCCATTAACCTGTAAAGGAATGTTTCTAGCTAGAAAAGCCGTTTCCTCGTCTGTAGGCATATACTGTAAGTTTGTAATTCTTTCATGATAATCGTGAAGTTCTACAACGGTTCTTTTTACTTCAATTTCTTTTGGATCGTATTTTGCATAGCCAAAAATCTCTCTTAAATGGTCTATTATTACTAATGAAAACGCAGCCCCGGTTCCTCCTGCACTTCTTATTGGTCCTGAAAAATAAGGGGAAAGATACTCTTTCCCATCGAGAGTCTTCATAATTTTTATTGAGGTCATTCCCTCAATAGGGCTTGAAACAACACCTAAAGTGATATACGCTATTCCTGTTCGGGAACCGGCTTCAATTGCCTCTAAAAGACTGGAAAATTTACAGAACTTTTGTTTTGCAATTTCTTCTGCAATTTGAAGACAGACTGCAGGATTAAGTTTTCCCCATTTTTTCTCCAATTCCAAAATTCTTTCAACAATTCCAGAACCTTCCATTTGAGGGTATACTGCAGAGATAAGTCCAACAACTTTTTCAGCAAGGCTTCTAGCAAGAGGAATTTCCACTTTACTTACAGGGTCATATCCTTTTTTCCTAGCTTCTTCTGCAAGAGCATAAATTTTCTTCGTTTCCTCTTCTATTGATTTTAAGTATTGTTGTGTGTTCATTTGGCACTCCTGTGACGCAAACTTCCTGTTCGCGGAACTCTTTGACGAATGAATGAAAATCTTTGATTTGCTTTCATTTTATTGGAATTATCAAAAATTCTTGTTTAACTGAAAAATATTGTTTTTCTTTGTCTAAAATTTCTTTGTACTTCTCAGAAACTTCTGATAAGCGAACTATTTTATCACCATGAATAAATTCCGGGTCAATATACCTGAATTTATTTTTTAAAATAACGCCGTTACCTTCTGTTTTTTTTAGAAAAAAACCATTTTTTAACATGGCCAGTCCAGATATGATATCTTCATCGTTGCTTTTTCTTAGCACATCCAGAATTTCCTTGTCTGTTTTCATCATGTCGTCTATAGAAATTATTTTCTTGCTTAGGGCTTTTTTTAAAATATCTGCGAAGATATAGAAGCGGGCCTTTGCTTTATCTTCCCCCCAATGATTTCTGCTCATATAAACATAATGCCTTGCAAATAATTCTGCAGACTCCAAGGAGTCCAAAATAATTTTTTCATCAACATTTTTTAAGTCTTCAAGAATTTTCTTTGCGTCTTCTATGTTATGTAGATGCGAAATTTCTCTTAAAGAGTAATCTACCCTATCTGCACAAAGAAACGGCGCCTCTCTTTCAAGCAACGAAAATTTTTCTAAATCTGCAATTTTCTGGGGGTCAAAGCCATGTTTTTTCAAGATAGAGCTAATTTCTGTTTCTTCAAATGTCTTTAAAAGAGTTTTATCCTGATAATTTTCATTTGTTGTGTCTTCCAAAACCCAATCTATAATGTGGGAAAATGCCGTATGCGAAGCATCATGCAATAATCCTGCTACTTGCTCCTCTAGTTTAGCATTTAATCTTCTGAGAAGTATTAAGACACCTATAGAATGGTCAAATCTTGAAAAGGCTTTTTTCTGGTAATTCTCGTCGACTATTCCCCATTGGGAGACTTCTTTTAGTCTCTGAACTGGCGCAGAATTTATGAGCTCTACTAAAATAGGCTCGCTTATTTCTTCCTCGCCGTAAACAACATCTTTTATTTTCATTTTTTATTCAAAATCTAAAATTTTTACGACTCCGGTTTTAAGATTTAACATTGGAACTTTGCAAAAATCGGCTTGGTTTCCTTTCCTCCTTTGATACTCTGTTTCTTCTTCCCACCCGCTTACAGAAATCACAAGCACATTATTGTAATATGTAACAGCACACTTGTGGCTATGGCCCGAAAGAAAAATATCGGGCACTTTTTTTATCACGAGCTCGTCTTTCTCCGAAGGAAAAGATTGGATGGAAGAATAAGTTGGAGCAAGATGTCTATTCTTCAAAAGGTAGGACATTATTTTCTCCGGGGCGTTGAACCCACCTTCTAAAAGACTAGGAACCACATTAGCATAATAAGGATATGACATTCCGTGATACGTTAAAACATCAAAGCCTGAAAAATCTTTTCCAGAAGCAATGTTAACATAAGAAGGATTTCCTGTTAATATAACATTTTTTAGGTTATACAAAGGCCACGCGTATTTTTCGTCCAACATTGGTTGTGGCTCTAAAAGCCTGACTCCGTCATGATTTCCAGGGGAGATTATTATCTTAATGTCTTTTTTTATTCTTCCAATAAGTTCTGCAAAGCCCCGAAACTGTTCTTCAAGATCCTCAATTTTAAGGTCCTTCTGCTGTGAGGGATAAACTCCGACGCCAGAAACAAGATCTCCAACGATAAAAATATACTTTATTTTTTCCGCTTCTTTAGGGTTTGGGGTTTTTCCATTAACATAATTTATGAATCTGTGGAAGCCCTCTTCCATGAATAGCTTGCTTCCATAATGAACATCTCCTATAAACAAAGCATATTCCTCAACAGGGGCTTTTTTTCTTTCAATAATTACGGAACCAGGAAAAACAATACTACTTGCAAAAATAATGTCCTTGTCCCCTGATCCGCTGAAACCAACAATAGAGTCTAAAGCAACTTCTTCTGCTTTCTTATAAAGTTCTGGCTTGTTCTGGTTTATCAATACTTTTGTTCTTCCGGTTAAATCTTCTACGCTAAGCAAGATATTTCTATTCTTTGTAACCCTCTTTTCAAAGACCATCCCAATTATAGAAAACTTTTTGCCTCCAGACAGTTTGTTAATAGAAACGAGATTATCAAGTTCTGAATGTTCTTGTAAAATATTTTTCATTTCAGCAAACCGGTTTCTAAGATTTTTAACAAAATCATTGACTTCTATTTTCTTCTTTATTGAAATTGGCTTCAAAAGAACTTTGACACTCCCATCTTCGTCCTCTTTTTCTAAAGAGTCATCATACTTTGTTTTCTCCAAAGCTTCTTCAGGATATTGCCTAACTTCTTGTAAAAAACTTCCTGAGGAAGCTTCCGTGGTTTGACTAATACTAGGCATTTCAGATTGAACTTGCGAGAGTCTTGAAATTTCAATTTGCAGGCCTAATTTAATTTTCAATTTTTCGAGGCTTTTTTGATTCTCCTTAGGCAACGTTAGAAAGAACTCAGAAACTTGTTCTTTATTTTGTTCGAATAAGCTTCTTGTTATAATTCTCTTTTGTGTATGATTCTTTATTTTCTCTATGATTAGTTTTACAGATTCTGTGTCCTCGCTTATCTCACTAAATAAATTAAGAACTTCCGGCTCTATTAACAGGCCCCGTTCAATACAAAACTTTAGAATCTCTTTTTCATCCATTTTCTAGTTTAAATTTTCTTCAATTATTTTCTTTGCTTTTTCAACAATACTTTTGGCGATTGCAAGTTTTATTTCTCTCATACGTCCTCCTCTTCCCTTTGAAATTACCCTCACATTAATAATTCCAAGCATGTCAAATTCCTGTATAATATCAGAAACCCTTCTCTGCGTCAGAACGTCTGATTTATTCTTTAAACAAACTTCTTGATAATGATTATAGACATCGCCCGTAAAAATTGGCGTCCCACCGCCTTTCTCACTAAGGCTAATTATTGAATGGAGGACATATTGAAATTGTTTTGGTTCTGTTTTTATAACATCAAGAATTTTGTCTCTTTCAATTTTCGTGTTTGCTTCATCTATATGCTTCAAGAAAATTTTCTTAGACCCATCTCTTTCAGCAAGCTCTCCGGCTATCCTCAAAAGATCCAAAGCACGCCTTGCATCCCCATGCTCTCTGGCCGCAAAGGCAGCGCATTTCTGAACAACACCCTCTTGAAGAATTCCCTCTTTAAACGCGGCGCCGCATCTCTTATTCAAAATTTCCTGGATTTGTACGGCATTATAGGGGGGAAAAACAATCTCTTCTTCGGATAATGAGCTTCTAACTCTAGGATCAAGCCCGTCCAAAAAAGTTAAATCATTGCTTATCCCGACGAGACAAATCTGCGTCTTTGAAAGTTCAGAATTCAATCTTGTAAGATTATAAAGAAAATCGCTCGATATTTTTTTAACTGCCTGGTCTATTTCGTCTAGAATCAAAATCAGAGATTGTTTTTCAGAATCAATAATCTCTATAAACTTATTATAAACAGACTCTGTAGGAAGCCCCGTGTTTGGGACTTCTCCACCCATTTTTTTAATGAGCTCTGCAAGAATTCTGTACTCCGTATCTGAAACTTTTTTCATTTTACAGTTTAGATACTCTATTCTTAGAGTAAAATCAACGTCTTTCTTCGCTCTTTTTAATAATTCGTCTCTGACATATAATGCAGAAAGTGTTTTTCCTGTTCCAGTTTTTCCATAGAGAAAAATATTGCTTGTTTTATCTCCTCTTAGAACAGGGGCAAGCATTGAAGCTATTTGTTTTATTTGCTCTTCTCTATGGGGGATCTCTTCTGGTTTATGGCTATTCTGCAAAACCGATTTATTCTTGAAAATTCTGTTCCCATCAAAAGATTCAAAAATTTTGTCTAATTCTGTTCCCATCTTAAAACTCACACGTTTGTTTCCTGTGGAAAATATTTTTCTCCTGAAAACGTTATCGATGAAACTTTTGTTTTATTATAAACACTTATGACTACTAAAAAAGCAAAACACCTCAATTTCTGGTGGAAAGTGCCCCCTTTCTTTGTTTTGCCTATTTTTTCTACTATTTTGTTATTTTTGTGTGAACAGCCCTGCAGCAAGAGGGGGTGGTATTAGGAAGAATAAAAATCAAAAAATCAGACAAAAATGAAAAATATTCTATTTTTGCAAATTAATTTTTATTTCATTGAAGAAAATAATCTTGTTTCATCATTAATTTCTGATTATTATTATTATTATTATTATTATTATTATTTGAAAACCTATATACTATATAATATAAATTTTTATAAAATAATAATATAAATAAAAAAATTAAAAAATTCTTTTTAAACCTTTCCATAAGAAACGTAGGAGTGAGGGAGCAAGCGTAAAAACCTAAAAATTAGGAAATAAAACAAAAAATAAACATAAAAAACCAACTAAAAAACCCAAAAAGGGCAAAAATAAGTCGAAACTTGTTGCCTGCGAAATCTATTTAATTTCACAGAAAAGTTTATATATTATTTTCTTTTAGGTTTTGCATGGTTATGGATAAAAACCCTTTTAGTGCTATAGAAGTTCATTTGACGATGTTTTAAGAAGGGAAAAGACTTGGTTTTGTTCGGGATGTTACATTTGAGACAAAATCAGGAGAATTGATAAGTTTAGTTGTAAAAGATCCCACACCCCACACCAGAAACCTCAACCTTGAGAAAACATCGTCAAATGAACTTCTGATTCCATACAGCTCTATAATTGCAATAGGCGATTTTGTTATCGTTTCCGAAGAAGATTTAGTTTAAGTTCCGCCTTTCTTTAAATCTAAGTTTATCATATAAAACCTTGAATACGCTTTAAGTCAGTCTAAATCTATGATTGAAAGGATGGACATTACGCGTTTTTATTCTTTAGGGGAAACTCAAATTGTCACAGAATTAAGTTGCCCCTTTCCGGAACCCGTCTTTCCTATAGCAATAAGACGAACATCTCTGAGTTTTTTTCTTCTGCTAGAAAAGTGCAGGATTTTAGTAGAACTTTAAAGCAGAAATATCAAGGCCTAAACCCAACACCTGAACAGGAAGCAAGAAGCACCACACTTTATCTGAAATGAAGAATCTTAGAACACCAACGCCCAAATCTTTTTGAAATTTCTCGTGTAGTCCCCCTCCAACCAATACCCCCCTTTTCTAGTATAGAAGAATTAGAAAACCTCCTCAAATCACCAAGAGGAAGGAAACTTGAAGACAGAAGAGATGCTCCTTCCAATGTAGATTACTTAAAAAAATTTAAGCCAGATTTTGACAAAATCAAATTATTTTAAAGCCAAATATTTAAAAATACTTTTTGTCATAGAGTAATATGAAAGTCATTGGCTTTAACTTTACAAAACTGAGCGCAGAAAGATTAAAAGATAGTGTAGAAGAAATAAAGATTAATACAGAAATGGATTTTCCCGAAATAAAGGAGTCAAAATCGCCTTTCTTAAAGATAAAAGAAGAACTCCTAGAGGCCAAGTTTGATTACAAAGTAAATTACGAGCCCGGTCTTGCAAGGGTGGTCATCCAAGGTAAGGTGCTGTTTTCTGTCGATCAAAAGATGGCTAAGGAAATTCTCACACAATGGAAAAAGAAAAACTTACCCGAAGATTTTAGAATACTCTTAGTTAACGTTGTCATGAGAAAATCAACTTTAAAGGCTTTATCTCTCTGTGATGAGCTTAACCTCCCTGTTCATGTCCCCCTTCCTATACTGAGCAAAAACAAAGGTTAGGTTAAAAGAAGATTAATAAAACCAGGTTACTGATTCTTGCTATGAAAATATCTTCAGAAAAAAGAGAAAAAATTTCCGAGCAAATACTCGCCTTTCTTTATTCCGTTTCTCCACAGTCAGTTTTTACATTTCGCGTAGCAAAAGAAATTGCAAGGGACGAGGAGTTTACCAAAGAAATTCTTTTAAGTTTAAAGAAAAGGAGCCTGGTCGTTGAAATCAAAAAAAGCCCAAAGGGCGAAACTTATCTAAGAAGGTCTAGATGGATGCTAAGTGACAAGGCCTACAAAGCATACAAAGGCAGCCAGTAGTGAAGAAAACTCATTCTATAACCCCCAAAAGCTTTAAGCGCAACATCCAACATATGTGCTGAATTATCTTAAAGTTTTTATATTACCTCTATTTACCTTTACAATGGATCAGTTAAAAGAGGCCTTTTCCAAAATTAAAAGAGATATGGATTTCCTTAACAATGAAATTAATTATCTAAGAACAGAACTTGTTCAAACAAGAGAAGAGCTCCTTAAAATATGTGAAATTATGATCAGCCTTGAAAAAAAAGTAACTGAAACACATAAATCAGAACAAAAACCTAACCCAACACTCCAACACATAAATCAGACAACTCCAACACATAATCCAACACATGATTTACCCTTAAATGACTTAAAAGACCAAAATAAGACCCTTTCCAATGGAAACGAAGGGGTTCCAACAGACAGACAGACAGACAGACAGACAGACAAAAGAAGAGAAAACACGCGCCCCTTAAATGAAAATAATACCTATAATACCCCCCAGAGTATAAGAGAAATCCCTTTGAAACTTAATCAAAATATAAAAAATATTGAAAAAAACCAAGATTTTAGTTATTTAGATGAAAATCCTATAGACGGTGCAGCAAAGATACTCGACTCACTTGACGGCATAAAAAAAGAAATTAGGTTAAAGTTTAAGAGACTTACAAACCAAGAGATGCTGGTCTTTTCTACACTCTATCAGCTTGAAGAAGCAAAAGGAGAAACCGATTACAAGGTTCTTGCTAAGAGACTTAGTCTTACAGAGAGCTCTGTTCGGGACTATATAGGAAGACTCATAAAAAAAGGAATTCCCGTCGAGAAAAAGAGAATAAACAATAAAACAATTCTTCTGTCAGTTTCTTCAAATCTCAAGAGAATAACCTCTCTTTCCACAATAATTCAGCTTAGAGATCTTTAACCCCCTTTAATTTCTTTCCGTATTCCTGCTCACCGAAAATCTACCCTTTTGTTTCAAAAACATCACTTATTACCCCCTTTCTGTATAACTTATCTCCCCTTTACCCACTACAACCACCTCTTTATTCCCATTTCTTTGTCACTTACCCACTACATTTAAGCATAAAAACTCACTTTAATCTCTCCGGGCAGCCCCAATCTGTAATTTTCACTCATTTTTAGTAGATTCTTCTGATTTTCCTTTCTCTCTAACTCTCACTTTTTGCCTTAAACCACAAGTTTTCTTCAAACTCTCCCATTTTTTCCGTTTTTTCCCACTATTTTCTATTTTCTTCTGTGTTTTTCTTATCTCTAACTCTCACTTTTTGCCTTTTGAGGAGCTTTTCTTTCATATTTTCGGGTATAAACACCCTCTTTTTGCCATTTTGTTCTATTACCTCTTCTATTAAACCCTCACTTTTCTGTTTTATCCTATTCAAATGCCCTCTTATGGTTGATCTCTCTTTTCCAACAATTGCCGCAAGATCATCATAGCTTAATCTCATGTCTGAATTTAAAAGAATCCAAATAATAGCTCTTTCTGTTACTGAAAATTTATCTAAATTTGGTGTTTGAACACCTGTTTGAACACCTGTTTGAACAGCATAAACACCCGTTTGTTTATCAAACACCTGTTTGGTTGTTCTAAACGGCCTGTTTGGTTTCAAATCACTCATTATAGAAATAACATTTTTGATTCCTTCAATTTCAGAATTTATCATCGACAAAGTCTCTTTTATCTCATTTATCTCTTTTCCCTGTAATTTTTTTTCAGAATCAAGATGTTTGATCCATGCACTCATAGAGGTTATGTCCTTTTTAACTCCTTCAAAACCTCTTTTTGTGTCCTCTTTAAGACTATCATCACTCTTTTTACCGAATAACCATTCAAACATAATGGTTATTGCAAACCCTAATTTAAAAATCTTTTCTTTTTTAGACGATAAAAGTCATGCCTTTCTGATATAAGATAAAAATTACCTATCTAATTTTTAATGCCCCTAGATGCAAAAAGTTCCATAAATGACAAAAAACCATCCCGAAAAAAACACCCAAACAGCCTGTTTAAACAGCCGTTTAATCAAATAAACACCAAACAGGTTATATCAACGTCTCACAAATAAGCAAAAAGCAGATAAAACAAGAACATAGTATCCTTGCACAAAGTTCACCTAAGTGCACACCCGTGCCCCACAAACAAAAAATTAGAAAAATTTGGATCCTATTTTTATTTTCTCAATAATATTTTTTAAAATTTAAGCTAAAATTTCAAATTAAAGAACCATACAGCAAGGTTTAATAATTCACTAAATTTCTACATTAAATGTTTAATTCAGTTAATGGCGTTTCACGAGAAATTTCTCAATTTAAAAGGGAATTCCGACGGCAAATCCGAACATTAATCATCGTGACCTTAGGGTTCACTATTGCTTTCACCTGGCGTCAAACGGTCTTTGATCTTTCTCAAAACTTCGTAAAATTCATTACAAACATCCAAGGGTCTTCAACATTAAGTGTCCTTACCTCCGTTTTCATCACTCTTTTGTCTCTTTTATTGATATATGTTGCTGCACATTTTCTAAAACACGAGTAATGTTTACCTCAAGCCTTGGGCTTCCGGAGAAAGATTTATAATTGTATTCACCTTAGTCTAAACAAGAAGGAGGTGTGATATGGCAAAATTAACTGCTTGGCTTGTTACGTTGATAGGTGTCCTTTATCTATTGCCTTTAATTGGAGTGGACATAGGAGCAACTCTTTCAATGTGGCTTGTAGCTCTTGCATTCCTTGTAACTGGTATAGGAAAGCTAATGAGAAACTACAACGGAAAAAGGAGATAAACCTTACTTCAATTTTTATTAATTTTATTAATTTATTTATGTTTTAACTAAGCCAACCTAAGTGTACACGAAAAGTCTTAAATATCCCTGTGTACATTAAAAGAAATGGCAATAACAACATTGGTACTAAGCTCGGCGATAATATCAATTGTCTTTGGAATTCTTGTCTTAGCCTTTCCAAAGTTTCTTAGATATTTTGTTGGCTTTTACTTTTTGATAATTGGATTGATGCAGCTTTTCTTATAAGTTATGCAAAAACTCCTAGTGACTTTAGGTCGCGTTCACTAAGCTAGCCTAAGGTTTCATTAAAGTTATTTCTATTAAAATTAAGTCTTTCTCTATTAATCACGATTTTCCTTATAAAAACAAGATTTATGTGTAAAACCTTCTTCTAATGTAGATTAGACGAAGCTTTCAAAGGAATTTATAGTTTCCCTTATAAAAAGTTCGTACAAGATGTA
>Ga0209542_10010993_pt1 | contig 16162 bp, 20 predicted proteins | sample RifCSPhighO2_01_FD_184028 | JGI IMG/M metagenome (GOLD analysis project Ga0209542, IMG submission 184028) | Soil microbial communities from Rifle, Colorado - Rifle CSP2_plank highO2_0.1 (SPAdes) (version 2) | ecosystem: Environmental > Terrestrial > Deep subsurface > Rock core/Sediment ... | reverse complement strand
AACAAATAAATTCTCTATTTTTTTTACGTCGAAAAATGGTTGTATATTAGCGGTTTGAAACGGCTTTACGTCATTTTTTATCACAGAAGAAATTTTTCCAATAAGTAAATCTTTTGGGAAAATCCCTTCTAAACCAGAGCTAACCACCACATCTTGTTCTTTTATTTGCGATTCAGTATTTACCAGGTCTAAGTACAATGACAAGCTCCCAATCCCCTCTAATGCTCCATGCACTGGTTGCAATAACGGATCTTCGGGGTTAATTTTTACCGCTAAGGTACTACTGGCTGCTGAAATTAACATCACCTGAGAAAAATTTCTGTACACCTTAACAACTCTTCCATAAAGTATTTTATTACTTGAAATAACTGGCATATTTTCAGATAGACCATCATCTAAACCCCTATCAATAGTAATTATATCTTCATGTATATTGAGACCAATGATTTGAACCGGAACTATTTTTAAATTACTATCTTTAACGTTTTGCAATGCTTCTTTGGTTGCTTGATCTATTTTTAAACTATCTTGTAATAATACCACCTGAGATAACAAATTCTGATTTTCCTCCTTTAGACTATTATTTTCTTTATAAAGCCTACTAACGTTAATAAAAGAGCCAAAAAAATGAAAGGTGCTTTCACCAGCTTGTAATAACATGCTTGATATAGGAGCATGTAAAAAATTAAAAGACTCTCGTATTGGAGACTGAAAAATATTTAATAGTATAATAAGTGAAAGTAAAAAAACAAACCTTAGGAAGATTTTATTTTGTAAAAATTTTTGTTTTTTTAGATAGATATTCACTCCGTTAGAAGTCTGGGTAAAAAATATTTTAGTAAAATATTTTTTGCTTACTTACTTTAATTATTATATCGGGTATTTTACCCCATCGAAATTCTTATGATAACATCCAAACTTCTAACGGGGTTCATATTTTAATTATTTACTTTATCATAAAATAGAAGTTAATCAAATTTGATCCCGTTAGAAGTACAAGTGAGATAATAAGGTCTTGAATGTTGTCATTTATCTGTTGGAACCGATTATAAATGAGTAAACAAAAAATATTTCTCAAATATTTTTTTTCTGAACTTCTAAAGGGGTTTGACTAAACATAAAACTTTCTTTAAAATAAGATCAGCACCTCAGAAAATAAGGGGATTTTGTATGAGACTAAACTCAATACAATACTTACGAATCCAGCAGGCTCTTACTGGTTTCTTAGCAGAAAGTCCAGAACACTTCATCAGGTTACTACTTGGAGAAGAAAATACTATGAGAAATTTCTTGAAAGAAACGGGCATTAGGGCGTCAGAACTAATTGCTTTTTTTGAAAGTGGTCTGCTTGCAACTTGTAGGAGAAAATCATGAAAAAAACGACCGATACCTTGGGGTTCTATTCGGCCTTTATCTTAGTACTTTTCTCATGCTACCTAGTAGCCATAAACATGGGAATTGAATCTACCATTAAGGTTGAGGCATCACCAAGAATCGACCTGTTTATTATGGCAGGACTTGGAATTCTACTTGGAAGTACAACAGCAGTTCTCATATCAAAAGAAGCCATACGCACAGAGTATGATAAATTAGAAGAAGAAAAGAAACGCTTAGCGCAAAAAATAACACATTTTCAGAATTAAACCTTGCGAAAAATTCGCCGGGTTCTTTTTTTATAACAAAAAACCGCCAATTAAGGCGGCTTTTGGCTCTCAGTGATAATAAGATTAATATGCAAAATGAAGTAATTTTGTGATAAAAAATTAGAAAAATTATGAAGACTACCCATAGGGTAATCTGAGAAATTTTTATGGTTTTTTAGCCAAAATTACAAGCTACAGCAATAATCCTTATTATCACTGAAAGCCATGATTAATTTCTTTGGTGGCGACTACCTACTCTCGCGTTCATCACACTACCATCGGCCTTGGTGTATTTCACTTCTGTGTTCGAAATGGGAACAGGTGGGACAACACCAGTATAATCGCCACCAAAAAACTTAATGCCTGCCTATCGGTAGGTAGGTTTTTTGGTTCTACAAATAACAAAGGATAAACCAGAGCACCGAGCGCTATGCGCTGGTGCTCGGCCGAGTACTCAAAGCTTTGAGTACTCTGGGATACGTAAAATCTGTATCTATCGCGCGCGCAGCGCGCAAGTTACAAGTTATCAAGTTCGTAAAGTTTTTAAAGTTCGTAACGTACGGACTTTATAACTTTATAACTTTCAACTTTATAAACTGCGTGCTACGCACGCTTCACTTACGCTAAAAAATGAATGATCTATTAGTACCACCCGGCTGAACACCTTACGGTGCTTACACCTGTGGCCTATCAACCCTGTAATCTTCAGGGAATCTATGAGTTCTCATCTTGGAGTTAGTTTCGCTCTTATATGCTTTCAGCGCTTATCTATTCCCAACATAGCTACCCAGCAATGCTCCTGGCGGAACAACTGGTACACCAGAGGTTAGTTCGTTCCGGTCCTCTCGTCACGTTACAATTCACGTATCACTACGTGCGTAGACTATATCTTAACCCTTCTAATATTTAGAGTCGGGTTTCGGCATCTTATAGCGGATTTTACCCACTATCTTGGCACTTAAGCCTCAGTCGTTACGGGGTCAAATCTAAAATATCTAAGAAATCTTGCTTAGTTTTCTTTTTCTTGGTGACATAATTATTATTTTGGATAATTAATATATGTTCAACTAATTTTTGCAAATCTTTTTTATTTAATAAGTTATTTTTCTTACTAAATAAAATAGTACTTGCCTCGAACAAGGCTCTTGCCTGTTCTTTTTTGAACTTAATAAATGGAATTAAACTCTGCAAAATATCTTTTACTTGTTTATAGCCATTTATTCTTAATTCGGTCATTCCATCGTTTCTACGTGAAACGTAACCGATATTAAAAATATTTCTTATCCAATAAAGAGTTTCTTCATGACGACTATCTTGATAAAAACAAATAGTACACATAAAGCGCCTCTTTAATTTGCCATCCTTACGCTTTTTTATTTGAAGCATAAGACTGCCATCACCATCGAGAAATCCTGCAATATATGCTAAATCAATTTTAGATCGACTTCCCACGGTATTGTCTTAATTAATTATTGGTCCTCAAGTAAATTGTACTATTATTGAAAGACCGTTACAATAATAGTTATCAACAGAACAATATTTAATAAGATTTCACCGTTATTAGCCGAATTGTCATCACAGATTACTCTGTAAAGTAGCAAATTTTACTAGGAACAAATCTCCTCAAAACTCTACGCCTGCGGTAGATAGGGACCAACCTGTCTCACGACGGTTTGAACCCAGCTCACGTAACTTTTTAACCGGCGAACAGCCGGACCCTTGGGAGCTTCTCCACCCCCAGGATAAGTTGAGCCGACATCGAGGTGCCGAACAGCGCCGTCGCTATGGACGCTCGGGCGCTACTAGCCTGTTATCCCCGGAGTAGCTTTTGGCTGATGATCTTCGCGTGTTCTATGAAAACGCGTCGGTTCACTAACTTCTGCTTTCGCAACTGCGCGACATAGCCGTCTTGCAGTAAAGCTGGCTTGTGGGTTTGCCCTATCGGCTCGATTTCCATCCGAGCCTAGCCAACCTTTAAACGCCTCCATTACTCTTTAGGAGGCAAATGCCCCATTTAAACTGTCTAGTAAACACTGTCACCTTCACATCGCGCTACACATGATAGTTGTATATCAAATGCACCGCGATGTGAACGGATTAGAATTATCATTTTCAAAGATGGCTGTTTCATCGGCGCCTCCACAGCATCCGAAAATGCCGCTTCAAAGGCTCACCACTACACTACGCATTAAAAACGATAACCCAATATCTACGAACAGTAAAGCTTCCGGGGTCTTTCCGTCTAGCCGCAGGTAACCAGCATGTTCACTGGTATTGCATTTTCACCGGGCGCCTCGTTGAGACAGTCTTCAACTCGTTAAGCCATTCATGCGGGCCGGAACTTACCCGGCAAGGGATTACGCTCACGTTGTTGCTTCGTAACAAAATCCCGGAACTACTCGGAAATTATTACGGATGCGAATATTTCTATCGCATTCTGCATGTCGCCATGCAGGTCGGACTATATCTTCCCAGCACTCAAACCTTTGAGTACTCGGCCTGGCGTATAGTCTCTGAGGATTCTTGTGAACTTCACAAATCTTTCCTGCTGATTGTCCGCACCGAACATATTTTCAGTCGCAACGAGCGACTAATGTCGGATACTCGGAGTTTCCAGCAAATAGCCAAATTTTACAAAGGCATCGTAATACCTTTGGACGATTCATCTTTTTATTACCCACTCTCGTGGGAGCCTTCATGTCGCCATGAAGATCGGACTATATCATCTCCTTTATTACGGGAGTCTGACGTATAGTCTCTGAGGATTCTAGAAATTTAGATAGGGACGAATCTTTGAATGGTTTGCGGTGTGTCATTTCTTTTGCTATTTTAGCAATTTTTATCATTCCTTCCATGGTTAAATGTTCTCCTTTGTTCATTAAAGTAACTACTTTAACAAATCTTTGAAAATCATTTAATTTTGCTTTACCCATAGGAGGATATTTCTCAAAAAAGGGAATTATTTTTGACTGTAATTCACTTCTTGATCTGACACAATATTTATAGAGAGGATCCCACATTCCTTGTTTGATATTCCGCGCATTATGCGCGTAAATGTGTCCACAACCAAAAAATGTTTCTAATTTATGCAACAAATCTTTTCCCTTTAATGATTGAGATACATTAAATTCGGGAAAAATTTGCCACTTCATTTTCGCTTGCGAAGACTTGAATATGGTAACGAGAAATGATCCTTCTCCATCCACAAAACCAACGACCCATCCAGGCATTTCTAGTCTTTCCTGCTGATTGTCTGCACTGAAAGTATTTTTACTTGGCATAATGATTAAAGGGGGAATCCCACCTTTAATTCATTTTACCATAGTAACTTCAGATACAACAGAGTTTCCAGCATTTGGTCAGATTTTATAACTACAATCGTCAATTTTATAGTTATCGCCGACGTTCACTGGGGCTTCGGACAGTGAGCCCAAACCTTGCGGCTTGAACCCCCATCTTTAACCTTCCAGCACTGGTCAGGCCTCACCCCCTATACATCCTCTTACGAGTTTAGCAGGGAGCTGTGTTTTTGATAAACAGTCGGTTGAAGTACGGTTGTTGCAGCCATTGCATCATGCTAAGCACGATGCGAATTTGAAATTTGAAATTTACAATTTGAAATCAATTTGAAATGACTAAATTTTTAAATAAATTGACACGATGTATCTTGTGTGCTATCATATTATCGTGGCTGAATACTATTTCCCTGTAAGGAGAATATCATGCAAAAGTGGGAATATCTGGTTAGCTGGATCTTCGAAGGAGCAGCAGACACATCTAACGATCCGGTGGGAGATTTCCTAAATTCTTACGGTGACCAGGGATGGGAAGTTGTCACTGTTCATTACCACAGCGATAAAAAAACTGCTGTCGTTATGAAACGGCCAAAGGGAAAGTAAAATTTCTTCCCCAATTATTTCAAGGAGTTAACTCTAATGAGTTGACTCCGTTTTTTTACATTTCAAATTCAATTATTTAGATTTGAATTCAAATTTTAAATTTCAAATTTCAAATTCTCACATCATACGCAGTATGATGCAATGGCAGGATATATTGCGAACTTACATCCACTTGTTTGCCTAGTTCCTTAACGAGGTCTCACCCGTTCACTTTAGCATACTTACGCTTGTCCACCTGTGTCGGTTTGCGGTACGGTTTGAACACCGTTAGCTCAATACGCCTTTTCTAGACAGCATGTTTATTTCAATTCCCAGTATTGCTACCGGCTCTCCTTTATCCCGTTTCGGGACAAGGACGGAAATCCAATAATCCGCTAAAACTATGTACTGTGCAACGTATTAAAACGATGTCCAAGTGCTAGAATATTAACTAGCTGTCCATCAGTTGCGCCTTTCGGCTTTACCTTAGGACCGACTAACCCTTGGTTGAATACCATTGCCAAGGAAACCTCGGACTTTCAGTGTGCAGGGCTTTCACCTGCATTGCGGTTACTCAGGCCAACATTCTCACTTCTGTGCGCTCCACAGTCGGTTACCCTCCTGCTTCAATGCACACAGAACGCTTCCCTACCAATAGTATTGCACGAATGCAATACTAGTCCATGTCTTCGGTATTATACTTTAGCCCCGGGAATCTTTGGCGCGTCTTAACCCTCTCTACCCCGAAGGATAAAGTTTGGACAGTGAGTTGTTACACACTCTTTAAAAGATAGCTACCTCTAAGCTAACTTCCTGTCTGTCGAGGTCAAAACACCTCCTTCATAACACTTAGTATAATTTAGGGACCTTAGACGATGATCTGAGCTGTTACTCTTTCGACCATGAAGCTTAGCCCTCACGGTCTAACTGTGCGACCAAAAAACATAGTATTCGGAGTTTAATTCGAAGTCCTGCCTTGCGGCAAGGAATTCGATTTAGTGCTCTACCCCTATGTTTCGACGACGCACGCCAGCCCTAAAGCTGTTTCGGGAAGAACCAGCTATTACGTAACTCGATTAGCTTTTCACTCCTTACCACAGGTCATCCGAGAATATTGCACGGTTCACCGGTTCGGACCTCCCCCGCCATTTCTGGTAGGTTCATCCTGCCCATGGTAAGCTCGTCACGCTTCGGGTCTTATACATCCAACTATATTTCGCGCTATTAACACTCGCTTTCGCTGTGCCTCCACCCCTGAGGGGCTTAGACAGTTGGATAGATAAACTCGTTGGCTCGTTCTGCAAAAAGCACGCAGTCATCCCGATAAATCGGGACTCCTACTCTTTGTAAGCAAATGGTTTCAGGTTCTATTTCACCGGGGTCAACCCCCTACTTTTCACCTTTCCCTCACGGTACTGGTTCACTATCGGTGATATTACATATTTAGCCTTGGCCGATAGTTCGGCCTGCTTCCTGCCAGGTTATCATTCCCGACAGTACTCAAGAATCATAGCAAAGAGCATGATAAATATTTTAGAATACGGGGCTATTACCCTCTATGGCTCCCCTTTCCAGGGTGATTCTTTTAATACAACCATCTAAATTTTCTCTCTCAGCAAACATTATTCATCCCCCGACTATTCGGGAAATAAATAACGCCCCTGACGCTACAACCTTACAACCCGAATCATAAATGATTCGTTTAGGCTCCTCCCTTTTCGTTCGCCACTACTAAGGGAATAAACATTAGTTCTTTTTTCCTCCGCTTACTGAGATGTTTCACTTCAGCGGGTTTACTTCTGCATTGCTGCAGATTATTTCGCATTACCGAAATAGAGTTTCCTCATTCGGACATCGCCGGTTCATCGCTTGCTAGCCAGCTCCCCGACGCTTATCGCAGGCACGCCACGTCCTTCATCGTTGTAATATCCCAAGGCATCCACCATTCGCTTATAACCTATTTTCTTGCGTAAGTAATTCGTTTAGTATTTCTACTAAACAACAATAGATACAGATTTTATGTACCGAACTTTCGTTCGGCCGATTACTAAAATTTCAAAGAAATTTTTCGTGTTCGGTCTTGCCATCCAATGCAAACCTTTTTGCAAATTTACATTGGGTGAACTTTACTTTGTTATGTATGCTAATACATATTTGCTTTTCCCGACGCACTATTTAACAATAAATAATGAAGTCGGGATCCCGACTTTCGTCGGGAGTTACCTTTCGTGATTAAAAAAAGACCCTTAATTTAATCACGGACCTTGTCGCATTGGTTTTGAGACAATGCATATATATCTTTTGGATAGATTTTAACAAGGGTAAAATTTTTAAGTTACATTCCTCATTAATCCACTTTGAAAAACAATCTATTATTTTCCAAAGTAGCACAATGAGAAATACATAATAATTTAACTAAGAAATTAAAAACCGCCATCGGGCGGATCTTCAAAACCAATAAAAACATTCAGCAATTTACCCGCCTTTATTTTTTGAGATATGTAATATCGTTATCATTACAATATGAATACTAATCTATTTAAAAATCAGTGTCAAGTCTTCGTCCGCCATAAAACAAAAGCAGCCCAAAATGTTGGGCTGCTCAAGTATTTTACACTAATTTATCTCTGTGTGATTTTCTTTTTCATATCTGAAATAATCTCTGCTGCCGTATCTTTTCCACCAAGACCAATCGCTATAGCTATTCCAAATGTAAGTGCTCCAACTACTCCCCAAACTATTGCCATATATAACGTTTTCACTAACTGACTATTTGGCAAAAGTTGGTCTAAAATTAAGAAAATAGTAAAAATCCAAATTGCCCATTTAACAATAGAAGAAGCTATATATCCATAGCCAACTCTTATTCTCTCTACTGAAACTCTTACTACCTTTTCTATAATGTCAGCAATCACAACAGCAACCACAAAGATAAGAGCCGCGACTACAACGTTAGGAAGGTAATTAAGTACTTGAGTTAACACCATTCCAAATTGCACAAGATGCAAAATATCTACAGCAATCAATAAAGAAGCAATCACAAAAATCCATTTGAAAATAGCTCCAATGAATTCTGCTGGATGAACTTCTATATTTGCTCTCTGCAACGCTTTTTGCCAGCCTTCTTTTTCAAAAAGTCTGTTGAATTTTATTGATTTTAAAATTTCAGAAACAATTTTTCCAATACCAACTGAAATCAAATAACCAATAATAAAAACAACAATTGCTAATATTAAATTAGCAATAGAACTCACTAAATTTTGTAAGAATGGCTGAATAATTGATAATACCCATTCGTTATATATCATAGTATGTTTACCCGGTCAAATAGCCTTCTGGCTAATTTTTCAAAATAATTATTTTGAAAAATTATTTGACTGGGTGAATTTTTAAGTTATTATTTTAAGAATTATTTATTATTCATCTATCCTTTTAAATTGGATCGACCCCAAAGCACTAACATTTTAAAGAAATTTAGTACTCGGCCGAGCACTTTTAAAAAGTGCTCCGGTTTATATTTAAAAGGATAATATTTATTAATTATCCTAATATACTAGCTTAAAATCAAGTATGAGGTGTGGATAACTGCGAGAATTGACCTAATTCACCTAATTATTCTAATTACTCTAATTAATGATAAATTACCAAAATCAAAATAAAAGAGCGACTCCGTAGAATCGCCCATGATGGTTCTTATTGAAGAAAGCAAGTCGGCTAGCGGTGAACCAACATTACCGTCTCGATCGGAAGAAGTTCCAACCGAAGTCTCTCACCACACTTCGTGCAGAAGTTGTTGAGATGCGCCCTCAGATGATGCATCACAACACTGCACTCTTTGGACGGGGTCTGACCAGATATGCTCTTACCGCAGATTGGGCAAAAGTTGTCTGAGTCGTGAAAAGATTGCCCACAGCAAATCCTCATCTGAATCTCCTCTAAAAAGGGGTGAAATTTACTAATTACCCTATGAATTAATTATAGCATAAGTAGGGGTGCTTGTCAATAGCAGAAAGCATTTGGATAAACTATCAAAAGTTTAGAATTTATTAAGGATTTAGAAATTTACTTTATGTATTTTCCCCAATCTTTAGGGATATCAATAGAGAGATTAACTTTTTTATCACCGATAGCTGTTGTAAAAGATAATCCCGTTGCACACAGAGCAATGCTACCATCTAATAAAGTTTGCCTGGCTTCCACCTGCCTGCCGGCAGGCAGGTATTTAATATCCCCCACAATAGGAAAACCAGCCAATGATAATTGTGCCCTTATTTGATGGAATTTCCCACCCTCAATACGTATTTTTAATAAAGAATATCCTTCGGCTCCTTCGACTTCGCTCAGGACCGGCCTTCCATCAGATTGTAGAACTTCGTAATGCAATATTGACTCTTTGCCATCAGCATACTCTTTAGCTTTTTTTAATTTTTGGTCTTTACCTAAATAGTTTACCAATACGCCTTTGTCCTTCGTGGGCCTTCCTATTATAAGGGCATGGTATGTTTTTTGAATTTCATTATTCCTAAATTGTTCTGAAAGACGTGCCGCCCCTTTGCTGGTTTTAGCAAAAAGCATGATTCCAGAAACCGGCCGGTCTAGCCGATGCAAAAGACCTACAAATACATTACCGGGCTTTTTATATTTTTCTTTCAAATACTTTTTAACTTCCTCAAGCATACTAATATGACCGGATTTATCTGGTTGACTTGGTATGCCCGCTGGCTTAATAACTGCTATAAGATGATTATCTTCATACAATACTTTTACCATACTTGATTTTATTAACTTATTATGCTAATATATTTTTTGTGTAGTTCATTGAAGGTTGCCTCCAATAAGGAAAGGGATTGTTATGCTAGTCACAGATATGGTACTGATTCGTTGCAAACAATGTAAAAACGTATGCAGACTCCCTACGGGAGAACCATATCGTAAGTTTATCGAAGAACAGGGAACTATCTGCAAAGAATGCCACAGTGAGCCATCTCAAAACGAAAATCCTACGGCTCAATCTCTGCAAGAATAGCCACCAAGGGGAAACCCATTTTCTCACAAAGACCTCGACGTAGTAGTTGGGGCTTTTTAATATAAATTTATTGCAAAATTTGCCTTATTCTCTCTGCTTCCCCCTCTACTACATCTCCATTATATTCCCCGCTATGACCTGTTGAGCCCTCGTAACTAGGCTTTTTCTGGTCAAGGTGCAAGTTAAAAGAAAAATCTTGGTCATTTTGTTTAATATATAAATGAAACCGAGGGTAATCATTCCGACCCAGTTGTCGCACAATAGAAATTTCTCCTTCGTTCTGAAAATACGCTGGCATATAACCAATCCTTCGTATAATATCATTAATACTCTTATCTAAATTTTTAATCTCAAATTTCATGAAAAATTAATTAGTCGTTATCAATAGTACTTTCTTTTAAAAGTTTTTGAATACGTTCAACTTCTACCCTTATCCTATCGTCATCATGAAAACCAATAATGTCCAGTAAATTTTCGTGAAGCGTCTCCTTTTTATCAATATGCAGTCTTAATATTATTGTTCCATTAGTGCGTCTACCATAAAGATGAAACTTTGGATAATTGCTTTTATCTATTGACCGTAACATAGAAAATTCACCTTTTTTTTCAAAATGTATTGATTGATATCCAATCAATTGCATGAAATTACTCATGCTTTTAGTAGGAAGGTTAATAATAAATTCCATGAAATTTTTTAACCTCTGATGAGATAATAATACTATGTTTTAATTTAAAATTCTATTTGACAGTTTATAGTTATGGTGTTAATTTTATCCTATCCTAGCACCTTAACAATAGCAAGTTTCTTGGTCTAAATTCCACAGGAGGTGAAAAATGAATTGGTACTGGTGTATTGCCAAAGCTCCTTATGCTAAAAAAATTAGTACCTACCGATTTGAAGCTGAAAGTCTCGAAGATGCTAATGTAAAAGCAACAGAATGGTGGAAACAAGAAAACGACGGATTAAAGAGTGACTTCTTTGCCGTAGCGGTAGAGTTGCACTATCACGAAAGAAAAATAGATGACCAGCCACACCAAAAACAGAAACCAGCAAACTATATCCATTTAAGGGAAATTTCAGGAGAAGATTAATGAAGCTTGTAGTGCCAAAGTACCAAGCAGAAATTATCTATAGAGATCGTATTAGTGGACACTGGGACTCACTTTTTCATCCACTTGCAGAACAAGAGAGTGATAAAGCAGCTACAGCTGAAGCATTAGCTCACGTTGAGAGACAGAATAAAAATGCAAAAAGGGATCAACGAACTACAGAATACAGCTTAAGGGCTGTTCACAAGAGAATATATCCTAGTTGAAAAGGAGAATTTCATGAATTGTCCAAGGTGTGGTTCCAGAAATCTATGGGATGATAATCTTTGGTGGGGATGCACCGATTGCGGTTACGCTGAAAGCGAAGATGGTCCAACTTTTGTTTTTGCAAAACAGAAACCAGGACTAGCAACGTCAGTTGATGAAATGCACCAACGTGGCCAAGTCACAGCCCGTTCTATAGATCGTATCAAGTGTGTAGAAACCGGGAGGTCTCTTGCACAAGATATAGAAGAAGGTAGAATCTAAAACTTTTCAGAGATTATATTACAAATCTCGCGATAACCTCGTGAGATTTTTTATTGAAAATTATATTTGACAAGTTATTATCTTTATAATATTATTCGGTCAGCACATGAACAAGTGATTCGCTCAATACAATTGAAAAAGTGGAAAAGGAGAATCTAAAATGCGATATGAAATCATTCTTCGTTTGACTGGTCCAGGAAATTATTATCCAGGATATGAGTCTAAGACGACTTCTGAATTTAATTCCGACGAAGACGCATTATCTAAGGCTATGGAAATGCTTAAACGTGAAAGAAAACTAGTCTCTTCTACAACCAACGTTCGATTAGAAAAAGTAACAAAGATAATCTACCCTAAAATATAAGATCTATTCTGAAGATTTACACGCCAGTTGTATCCAGCAGCTGGTTTTTTTATTTGAAAATTATTTAGAATAATTAGGTTAATTAGTATAATTAGAATAATTTTAAAACTATCCATGTTTGAATTCAATTTATCCTTCGACTTCGCTCAGGATGGTGGAGTTTTTATTATCCATGCTTGAACTCCACCACATCCCCGTCTTTTACCACGTACTCTTTTCCTTCTGTACGAATTAATCCGGTTTGGCGAGCGGCAGCATAGCTCCCTGCTTTAAGTAAATCTTCCCAAAAAATAACTTCTGCTTTTACAAATTTTTGTTCAAAATCACTATGGATTACTCCTGCGGCTTTTGGAGCGGTATCGCCCTTATGAATGGTCCACGCACGAGTTTCATCTGGCCCCGTAGTTAAAAAGGTTTGTAAACCAAGAAGCTCGTATGACTTTTTAATTAAAATATCTAAGCCCGAAAGTTCTGAAAGGCCAAGTTCAACTCGCTCTTCCTTTGAAAGTCCTTCTGATTCAGACTCGTTAGCTAAATCAATCATGGTATAACTGTGCGTGAAATTATGAACGTCTCCCTGTTTTCCATTCAATAAATAAAGCCGAGGTTTAAAAGTTAAAAGCTGAAATTGTCGCACAATAAGATTTTCCTCTTCAGTCCATTCTTGTTCAATGAGAATTTTTTGCTGCTGTAAAAAATTCTGACACTTTTTTAAAACCGCATCCTCCTTAACAGAATCTTTTTTCCCAGCCCGCACATCCCCTGCTAATCCATCAATTCTTTTTTTTACCGTTTCTAAATCTTTTAATATAAGTTCTATATCTAAAATTTCTTTATCCCGCAGAGGATCAATGGTATTTTGAGTATTAATAATATCGGTACTCTGAAAAGATCTTAGTACATATAAAATGGCATCACATTCACGAATATTCGCCAAGAATTTATTTCCCAAACCTTCCCCTTCTGCGGCTCCCTTTACCAAGCCAGCAATATCAACAAAATCCACTGTGGCATAAACCTTCTTTGCAGATCTTGAAAACTCTGCCAGCTTATCAACCCGTTCATCAGGAACCAAAACAACCCCAATATTAGGGTCTATGGTAGCAAATGGATAATTAGCAATCAGCACCTGCTTTTTTGTTAATGTTTTAAATAAGGTAGACTTGCCTACGTTCGGCAATCCCACAATTCCTATGGATAGTTTTGAACTTGACATTTATTTTTTATCTTTTACAAAAATAGCCATAATTTTTTCACCCGTTGCCACAATAGCTAAAGAAGCAGCAACAACATTCCATACCGATACATTATTTGCAAGCATGCCAACCATAAATAATGCTACAATAGCCAGTGTTGAGTTTAAAAATAGAATATCCCAAGCATTCCTATTTTTACTTAAGCCTAAAATTGTCATTGATAAGGCAAATAATATTATTAAAAAATAATAGTTATCCATAAATTAGTAAATCAGTCATTTAAAACTTTAACCATTCTTGTGGGATTGAGCTCAGGTTTTTTTCAAAATAAACGGTCAAATTATACATTATTTCAAGATCAGATTTATGAATTTTTTTAGCTTTTAAAAAATATTCTAATGGCTGCATATAGGCGAGCGTCGACAGGGCAACATAATGACCACCTTGCCACTGTCCTGCCCCAGAGGCCAAAAGTTGGCCGTAAATTTCTTTAATGTCTTTTTTGGCGATATCGAAATCTTTTACAATTTTAAAAACACCTGGATCTTCTAAACAAAAATCAATGTATTCATTCAGTAGTTTCTCTCTTTTTTCACTCCAACTAATTAAAGTTAAAGCATCTTTTGGTAGTGGAATGTTAGCCAAAACGCTTTGAAGTCTTTTTAATCTGATCGATTTTCTAATTGAATATAAAATCACAGAAAAGAAATTCATAAATTTTAATCAGTCACTTTAAACTGCTTACCGATAGTTGTTTGCAATATATCAATAGTTGCCCTCACCGACGGATTGTTGGTATTTTTTAAAACTAACCTGTCCCCATATTTATTTAATAGTGGGGTTAAAAATTCATCGCCCCAGGATGGAGAAAAGGTTAAAACGCCGTCAAAATCAACTTCAATGGGTTCACTTTTGTTTACATCTACAAAAAGTGACCGTGATGCTAAAGCCGCTTCTTTTCCGGTTTGACGAGATATTAACGTAGTCCCAAATTTTTTTAATTCTATAATCATAGTAATGTTAATAAGTTATTAGTGCTAAACAACCTCTGATACTTTGCTTTGCAGTTTCAATATTTAAATCCCTGTTGCCGCTTTGCAAATTCACTTTTGCGTCACCAGTTTGAAATTGTAAATTAATTGGGTTTTTCGCAATGACATTTCTGACATACTTTAGTCCGTTTCCCCTGGCTTCTGGCTCCCTGCCAGAAACAATTTCGGTAAATGCTACTTCTACGGCTCCTTTGTGATCTTTTAATCCTGGCCTTACTCTTTTTAGTGTTTCTAAAATACCCACTCCCCTGTCGGCCAATACAATTTGCTTTTTATTCAAATCAAATCCAAAAAATATACCATGGACATCAGGCCATTTTCCAATGTTATGGTCGTAGGAATTATTACCTATTTCTCCGGCCACAGATCCAAGCAAGGAAAATAAATCTTTCATATTTTGGTTTTGCATCATTAAGCTCGTCATTTTTGTAATACGGGCAAGAAAAACCGAACTATCCTGGCAGTAAAAATCTTTAGGAAGTTCTGTTTCAGTTACTGCCCATTCTTCTGCCAACCTAAATAAATCGTTTTTAAAAATCTCTAAATCTTTCCTACGATAATAACGATCACCCGACGGCTTATTTCTTACAGCTTTAAGTTTGCCGCTTTCATCCCAACGACGAAGCGTCATGATAGAAACTCCCAATAATTCGGCTGCCACACCAATAGTGACTAAATCTTCATTTTCCATATTAAGTGAATATTACCACATTTTTCAAAGCTATACAACCATACGTTAAAGCTATACATCTAGCCTTAAATATATAAAAGGAGGTTTTCTATCCCCTTATTCTCTTCGTTTTATCTGGAAGTTTTATGTCAAATGAAAGAGGTATCACTTTCTGGCTATCAAATGGATCTAAATGTATTATTGTGCTCTGAGGGTTCCGATAGATAAAGCCATAATATAATAGTTACAGAAATTTAATTAAAAGTTTTGTAATATGCCGTCACAGTTTGATTACAAACAGTCTGCAGATCAGTGGTAAGTGAATCACATAACTGTAATGCCTGTTTATCAGAATGAAAATATGAAACAAAATCTTTAGCAGCACCAATAATACAATTTGCTTTTTGGGCAAAATCTTGCCCCAACTCACAGGTGTTTTTTGTTATCACAATATTGCTTACGCTTTGGCCTGAAGCATCTCGCCCCAAACTCTGATAACAGCTTGTCTGATAGTCTTGAGGAGCGGTAGCACATAAGCCAAATACTTTTTTAAAATCACGACCAGTTACCTTGAGCATATATGAGGTCTGCATTAAAAAACACGTGCCTTTGTATTGTTCGGGCGCTTGGGTACAAGGATACAACGGTTCTTCTGGCTTAAGATACTTAGTAAAATGATTCTTATTATCTATGATAACATTTTCCATAAATACTCCACCCGCACAAGACTGTTGCTCCCATAATCCATTTAATTT
>Ga0209542_10010989_pt1 | contig 16166 bp, 19 predicted proteins | sample RifCSPhighO2_01_FD_184028 | JGI IMG/M metagenome (GOLD analysis project Ga0209542, IMG submission 184028) | Soil microbial communities from Rifle, Colorado - Rifle CSP2_plank highO2_0.1 (SPAdes) (version 2) | ecosystem: Environmental > Terrestrial > Deep subsurface > Rock core/Sediment ... | reverse complement strand
TGCGGACGAGGAGCTGAGCAGCCTCCTTTCTGATGCGAGGCATGTGGGGATTTTTGGTGTATGGCATATATCGACCATCCTAAATCATTAGGTGATGCCAAGCTATTGAACCATTACGGTTAGTTTGACTTTCAATAAAAAATATGCTACAATTTAGGGAGCAAAGAACCTTAACAATCAACGAAAGGATTACTATGATTACCCTATTGTGCCTCATATTGATGGCACTCTTATGCTTCCCCATCCGAAGTGGTGTCTACCTCAACAGAGCGCACGCCGTTCAGTATATCGGCCGCGCTGACAAACCCATCATCGGCAAATTCATCACCAATGTCGGGATATGGGCAGCAATGCTCGTGTTCGGAATGTTGGTGAGTTCCATTTTCTCGTCTAACCTTCTGACCTGCATGATCGCCGGATTTGTACTCTGGCTACCCCTCTTCGTTTTCACGCTGCCGCTTTTTGTCTTTCTTAATCGAGGACTGCAAGGAACAGTGCTTGAAGACCGTTTCTTTAATTGGTACCCCAAGTATAGAGTCGAAGAAGTTGAAGAAGAAGGTGTTCATAACGGCAAACGAGTGATCATCATTAGGCCCGTCTTGCACATCGAGTATTCTAATCTCGAAGAAGATTCCCAAAAGGGTCTCAGACTAAAATTCCCCTTCCAGTCGGTCTTTAAAAAAGTCGACATGGCACGCGAAATAAAATCTGAAAGCAAGATGGAAACGAAATACCCGACCAAAAATAAACATAACAAAAGTATCAACCTCACTGCGAATTGGTTTTTAGCCATACGACCTTTGGCGGGATACCTGGTCAATTACGTTGAAAATCATACTGATGAGGCCGAGGATAATGACGTAGAGAAGGTGTTCCGCGCAAAAACCGAACGCTTTCTCCACCAATACATCATCTCGTTTGAAGATGACGAAGAGGTGATGGAAAATCTTGGCGCCATGAGCCATGAGTTCAGACGGCAAAATGGCGGAGAGGAATATATTGACGCGCTGGAAATTCGATACGGCGTATGGACAGGCACTCCTCAACTCTTTGGCATCGATCGAGAGCCAGCAGTCCAAGATGCATTAAGCGCCGGGGCAAAGCTTGCCGCGCTCAGACAGAATGCTCGGGAGATGGTGGCTGAGTCGGGAGGAACACTCGATTACGCGGAGGCGCTTATTGAAGCAGAAGTGGCTGCCGGATATCGCCAAGGTGTCTCATCGCACGTCAACTGGAAAGATATTCCGGACAACGTGAGCGCAATCGCCCTTACCGGTGGCGGTGGTGGAGGTGTCGTCGGCGGCATCGTCGGCGGAGGAGGGAGTGGCGGAAACGCTGGAGGGGGCGGAGGTGGTGGCAGAAAAAACCGGAAAAACAAAAAGAATGGAAATACGTAATCTATGGCAACAACTTCTACAGCAAACAGTAATGCTCGCACCGACTCCTCTATTATTAGATGGATCGGAGGAGCAATAGCGGTGGTGATGCTGGTAGTCATGATTGCTCTTGCGCGCAATTTCCTACCCCCCACCAACTCCCACGAGGCCTACAGGCCTATCAGTCGTTATCCGTCGGACACACGGTATCCAACGAAAGGTAGTTGGACCACGAAAGTGGAACAACACTATCCGAGCACCATTGAGTGGATTCGGAGAGACCTCCATGTATCAGTAGAAGTAAGGTTCGATGGAGATGATAGCCGAATCGACCACATGGGTGGCACGGGGAGAGCCGCTGGTATCAACGCCAAGCCGTTCAACACAATCGAATTCCGTATTCCTGAGGACGAAAGTGCGTCAAGTAATACGATCGATATCTACAGACAGTAGCAAGCAACGCACAAGGCGAACCTCACGGTTCGCCTTTTTTACTGTTTGTGTTTTCTTACCGAAGTCCGGGCGGGAGGTCTGACTGCGGAACGCCGATGGTACCCGTAACAAAATATATCAAACTGTATACGCTGATCATAATGAACATCCCCACAAGTCCCCACAGAATATGCTGGGCCCCTTCCGCTCTTTTGCCCGAATCATTGGTTAACACGAAATATTCGAACACCCCCCAGAGGAAGTAAATGAGTGCAACTGCAAACATGAGCTGAATGAGGGGATTCAAAATGTGGTTGGCAAGAGAACCGATGAACGTCGATACCGCAGGAATTTCCCTCGCCGCATACGCTACGGTAGGCATGGTGGATTCCTATCGAGGAAGAAGGTTGTTTATTTTCTCCGTTGGAATTCGCGTATCGAGATTAAGCGTTCTGCCGAGGAAGTTCACCAAGCCCCAGATCGAAAGCATGACGAATAGACCGACGGTGCCCCACAAGATAATGTCTTTTGCTTTTGCTTTCTTATCCTCACCGCCAGCCAAAACCATCATGAATATACCCCAAATGATTACCAACACGGTTAGGGTGATGATAATCGGGATGATCTGATTGGCAAGATTCTTAATCCTGACGAACAGTGACTCCGCATCTACGATCGGCTGAGCGAACACGAGTGCGGGCAAAGCCCATACTCCAACTGCTGCTAATATTTTTTTCATACGATTACTAAATTAAACTAAACCTTATTGGTAAAAGTTACTCTTTATGGTACCACGACCCCAGGAGGTGCCACAACGCAAAACTGTGGATACTAATGGCTGCTTCCAGCTGTTCCAGGCGACGACTCGAAGGTACCACTTCTTCCTGGTGATGACTCAAAGCTTCCTGACCTGTTTGCTCCCCCAGGCCTAATACTCGGTAGACCGAACGGAGCACCCGGAAAGAATGTTCCTGTAAGAATCTGCACCAGGCCCCAGATTGAAATCATGACGAAGAGGGCAATTACAGTGAAAAAGATATATCCCGCAGCTTCACCTTTTTTATCCGGCTTCGCAACGTAGATAAATATCCAGTATAAAAACACGACGATAGTGAGGGCGAAGATGAGGGGTATTATTTTGCCAATATAATCGAGAATTAAATCTATAAGCTCTCGTAAATTACTAACCGCATGAGTAACTGCGGGTAGCAGAGCAACGACTCCGACAATTGCCAACTTCCAATTTTTTACATTATGCATTATTTTTTTCATAAAAATTTGTGACTATCACTGCGCTCTACATTAAGAAAAATCTGCTCCGATCCGATCTGTTTCAGGGTATTGGTGAGCATGGCGGCGATGTACCGCGCACCGAAGAGAAGCGCCACACCAATGAGCGAATACAGAATGGCATTTTTTGCGATTTTAAGCTTTTCAGGATTGCCGCGCGCAACAACAAAAAGGAATCCTGCCCAGATAATAAAGATAACGGCAACCGGCACTGCAAGCTGAAGAATAACATCGAGGGCGGTGTTGATAAACTCAAGAATGCTATTAGCTTGGATAGGATTTCCAAGGCCAGGGAACGGAGCACTACCCCTCCCGTCGGGTTGCGCTGACCCTCGCCCATCCTGAGCCGCTACACTACCTGGTAATAGCACCAGTATGAGCATGAATACTACAAAGAATTTTCTAAGCGCTGACATGGCTGTAATTATACTACCTAGGAGTGTTCTTAAGATAGGTGTTGATAATGTTGTCCCCCACTGCGTCTTTGGCAAAGCTCTTTACCAGAAGCGAGACGATGAGCCAGGCTGTGAAGATAAAGAGGAACCCCAAAAAGACCGGTACGAACATTTTCTTGGCGTCGCCGATTTTGCCCGTGTCTCCCCCGGCAGTCAAATATTTAATGCCTGCCCACGCTACTACGATGATAGTGATGGGCACCGACACCACAAAAAAGAACTTGATAATCCTTTGGAGGCCGATCATGAGATCCGCAAAGTCGCAGGGATTTTTTAATTCCTGTATGGTCACGTCAATAAGCCCGGGGCCGTTGGGGTTATTCTGCTTGAACGTCTTGTCCACAAGCTCCTTGCCACACGGCACCAACCCTCCCGGATCTCCACCATCACTGCTCTGGGCGTGTACAGCAAAAAGAGGGACCGTCAGCATCTGCATCACGACGATAAGCACGAGGAAGTATGTAAAAAGTTTTCTGGTCATGGTGTGATTAACTGCTGCAACAGACCGTTTGTTCGAACAGCCGCTTCATTAGCCCGCTCCTTTCCGCTGATCACTGACTCAACCATGTTCTGGAAAAGATTCGTGGTTGCATTGCTGTCAGGGTCAAGCCACCCCCGAGCCATGATCGCCGACGTGTAGAAGATTGAGAGGTAGGGGTCAGTCGTACCCAGCGCAAGAAGATCGCGTCGGACCGGAGGTAGGTATGTTAGGTCTGTCCACATTTTAAGGGCATTGGCGCTGGTGAGAGTACTCAGGACTGAGTACGCAGCACCGATCGAGGGAGAATTGCGAGGGATGGCGAAGGCGTACATGGTGCCGAAGGTAAGCTTGTTCTTGTTTTGTTTCGGCTGTGGGAAGAGCGCTACGTCAAAGTTAAGCTGGGGGTTTTTGGCCCGAAGCTCGCTAACTTCGCTCGCTGGGCCAAAATACATCGCCACATCGCCCGAGATGAAGAAATTTTTCGATGTTGGAAGGGCGCGGTTCCAGGTGTATATCGGAGAAGTTGGGTTAGAGAAGCCGGTGTAAAACCCCAGCACGCTTTCAATCGGCGACGGCGTGCGACTGAAGGACTTATCGATCACCGACACCGCCCTGCTACTCTCATCCCGCATCACAATAGGATTCCCTGCCTGCATTAAAAGCGTGGCGATAATCTCTTTGGCGTGATTCACGTTGCGAGCTTCACCAAGCGCGACCGCTGCGCCGGAAATATTCGAAGCATTGTCTCTGTTGACGAGCTTGGGCGTATAAGCTGTTACGTCTTCCCAAAATTCCGGGAAACGAGCGAGTGCTGCTCCAGAGAAAATATCTCTGTTCCAATACATGACGAGCGGATCAACGGAAAATGGAATGCCGATCAACCCTTCCTTGGTGAGCAGTAACTCTGCCTCTTCGATAAAGGTGTCCTTGAAGGTACGTTCGGACACTGCCTCGTAAGGAATAATATACAGTTTGTTCTGCTCCTTGAGAATAAAATCCTGCGAGATGAGAACGAGGTCGGGGCCTTGTCCAAGTGCTAGTGCCTCCACAAATTCCCGGTCGAAGGTGCCAGGATCTTTTTCTATATACTCTACCTTGAGAGGCTCTGCTGCCACAGCGTTAAGGTTGCTTATATACTGCGCAAAAATATCTTGACTCATAAGGCCCCAGATCGTGACCTGCGGCAGCTCCTGGTTACTGCCGCTTTTAAGCCCGGCAAAGAGGATAACGCCCACGACGATGAAGAAGATGCAGAGGCTTAAAAATATAATTTGGAATTTACTCATAAATTTACTTGCATTTAAACACCATCCCATAATGATGATCACCCGCTCGAATCGTTCGTTCAAATATAAAGCCGGCTTTTTCAAACAAAGCCTTCGCAACCACCTCCGGCACCAGGGTTTTTGGCCCGAGCGGACTCACCTCCGACCAGTCGACGACCAATATCTTGCCGTTTTGTTTTATGATCCGGCGCACCTCTTTTGAAAAATCCTCCTTATGCTCGACTTGAAATAAAATGTTGGAAACAATGACACGGTCAACGCATGCGTCGCGGAGTCGTGTGCCACCCAACTTTTCAATGTCTCCCCACAGCACTTCAACGTTGAACAAATGGGCGTGCGCGGCGTTAGCCTTAAGCTTGGGCAGCAAATCCTTCTGTACTTCGATTGCATATACTCTACCCGAAGAACCTACGCGTTTGGCGGCCTCAATAGTATAAAAACCGCTGCCTGCCCCCATGTCCGCCACATGCATACTTGGATCGACATTAAACTGGTCCAGGTTCTTAATCGGGTCGGAAAACATTGGTTTATTATAACACCATGCCGCCTAAGAAGATTCTACATCTGTGGATACACCACGGATCCCCGTTTTCACGAGGATGACACAAAAAATAATCGCTTCGCTCCTTGTTTTGTGTGTCCCTTGCTTTTTCGTAAAAACATGATATAGTCTGAAGAGAAACGATATTTGACAATGAAAAACCTTTATCACCTCTTAGGTGTAAACCCTGATGCTTCTATTGATGAGATCAAAACTGCTTACCGAAAGCTCTCACAAAAATGGCACCCCGACGTGAATACGTCGGAAGAAGCAACGGCAAAATTCGCGGAAATAGCAGGAGCCTTTAAGCTCCTTTCAAACCCCGAGACTCGTCACGGATATGATGAGAAACTCTCAAAAGGAGTGGTTGAGGATATCGATGCTGCCATTAAACAGGTGGTCGAAGAATACCTCGAATCACTCGTACGACAGTAACAAAAAACAGAAAGGAACAGTTTTGAAAGCACTTGAAGAAGTAATCGATCTACTCCGGAGTGAAGTAAACGATCGGAATAGGGATGTTAAAAATCCTTCACTGCCTGATCCAACGCGCCCCAGGCGCGAGTCAGCCGAGCTTCGCTCGGTCATTGCCACAGTCATACCAAAGCTTCGAGAAGACATCGGCTACGCCGCGTTCGCTCTATACGAACAAGTTAGAGCGGATGATAACGGTGTGATCGAAAACGTACGTAAGCAAACTGAGCAGCTCTTTGCTTTAGAGGAGCACATCAAGGCGTTTGAGGAAATCGAGTTCGACAAAGAGGAGGATGAGAGGAATATTAATCTCCTCAAACAATTGAAGGAGAAGAAAGATGCCATTGCGCCAGCTATCCTGCGCCTATGGAGTAAGCTCAAAACAGCTATCCGTGTCAAAACGGAATCACATACGGTGATCGCTATCTTTGAAGAACAAGGACTTCACGACATGCTCATCATGATAGTGCTCGCGAATACATTGCTCGGAGACGAGAAAAAAGCCGAACGTTTGAGGCGGGAAACTGAAACCGAAGAGAAACAAGAAGAACTACAAGGAGACGAGAATGATGGAAACTGAAGAAGCAAAGGATGATCGATCGCTAGCGATTGAAAGAGCCTTCAAATTCGAAGGCGCCCTCGTGGCTGAACAAAAGCTCGAGGCAATCGCTCATGCGGAAGGTGACGAAGCAGTAGCAAAAATTGCACGTAACCTGAAGCCAAGTTCAATAACGGAAATCGTACGCGAAGGAGATGTGGTCAAGCCATCACTTCTTCACGGCACGATCACTCCCGAACAATTCATTACAACATTCCGCACGATAGGGATCCGATGGGGCGCGGCAGCACAAGATGACTGCTCATCCTATACCCTACATTGCTTTCAGGAAGAGCTGAAGCAATCCTTCGCTGCGTTTTTCCTCGCCACCGATGACAAAAGTCGACGAGAAGCGCTTGTTAGGGCACTTCTGAACGAAGATAACGGCACCGAAGCAATTGCTTTTAGCGTCATCCATGAAACAAAAGAACTCGAGGATTTCATCAATGGAGAACCGTCGAGCGAGGACGATTGGCGAGAGGGTTTAGCCTTCATCCGCGATACCTTCAAGGAAGAATGGTTTGGTATCTTGCGGTACATCACTGAAGCACGAGGCAATCGATACAGGACGTTTGTCCACCGGGTGGCAGCCGAAATGTATGCTATTGCTCTCGTAGAAAGCGGTCAAGAACCACAAGGGAAAGTGGAAGAGAAGGAGAATGACGATCTCTTCAAGCCACTTCCATAACTCTACGCGGTCTCCCTGCATGTGCACGGAGACCGCTTTTTTGAGAAAGGAAATTATGCAGATTCAAAAACGTGATCTCGCTGACCCATTCACCCAAGCGCTCCGGATCCTACTCAAAGAAAAAGGTCTGGAGTTTAAAGAAAAAACTCAGTCGGAAATGACTGCGCTTATCAAACAAATCGCGATAAAAATAGGCGCGCATGACACAGTAAAGGTGATCCGAGACAGGGCGCTACCTTTTTTCACGGGAACCATCTCCATCTACCTAGCATCGCTCACTGATAAAATCGGAACGGGAGAAAATCAGGTTGCTCGATGGGTCGATGAGATCAATGTCGTCGATATGAAGACGCTCTTCAGGAAGGGGTACACCATACTTGACAACTTCGGCAGGCACACCAGCCGAAAAGTGAACTTCCTGATGGAAGTACGCACAGAATCTCGTCTTGAGGCGATGGAAGCTTACGCCACCCATCGAGATGAGGGAATATGGGACGGCTATGTGCATTACGCAAGCTTCAAAACAGTCTTCGACCAGAGCTTGCTTCTCGAAGAATTCTCACAATGGTTGGTAAAAAATGCTAAAGATGGAGCAAAAGCGGCAAGGGCGAAAGAAGAAGACTCGGAAGACATCATTGATTCAAATGTTATTGTCTTCAGAATGATTCTCAATCTACTACACACCGGCAAAATCTCCTTCTCCATGACATATCAGCGTATACGCGACATTGTCGAGCAAGCCCGTGGCAACAAGAAATGGGAGAGGAATGCGGAAGCAAGATACAAAAAGTTTGTTTCTCTCCTGCCTCAGCCCTTCAAAAAGGCGCTGGAAACTGAAGAGGTAACTGAAGTAACAAAAGCCGTGGCATATGCTTTATCCCAGGCTCATGGAATGACTCATCTAACCAAGAGCATTGAGGAAGACATTGATATCGCTTGCCTGAACTCCGGAATCATGTCGCCGGGCGAGAGTCTCAGAATAAGAAGGGAGATTAAAGAGATGGAAAGACCTCTCTGAGTTAAAAACAGTGACCGTCCGTTCGCAAGAACCGACGGTCTTTTTTATTTGGCAACATTCTTATGGAAAAACCCAACTTTAAGCTCCGCACAAGTCGGACTTATGTTACACATAAGTCCGACTTGTGCGGACTACTACAAACAGATCATCGAGGCGATCGAGTCCCCTTCTCGCAACTTCATAATCCTCACACCCTGAGTTGAGCGTCCTAGTGTTGGAATTTCTTTAATGTCGACGCGGATGACTTGGCTCTTTTTTGAGATCGCTACGAGCTCCTCGTCTTCCGGTGTTACTACTTTTGCTCCAATGAGATCACCTGTTTTCGCAGTGGTGTTCATGGTGATGATTCCTGATCCCGCTCGCTTTTGAGTTTTATATTCACCGAGTTCGGTCTTCTTGCCGTAGCCGTTTGCCGAGATTACGAGGAGGCAGGCGTCCTTGGCATCCTTCTTCACTACATCGGCGCTGATGATGGTGTCTTCCTTGGAAAGCTTCATACCCGTCACACCTCCGGCCGTTCGACCCATTTCTCGTACATCGCTTTCTTTAAATCGGATCGACTGACCTTGGCTGGTTGCGAGCACTACATCATCACCCTTTCCACAGAATGATACGGACACCAGCTCGTCGTTGTCTTTGAGATTGATGGCAATAAGACCGCTTCGGCGCACGTCATGGAAACTCTTGGCGGCAACCCTCTTGGTCACGCCGTTTTTGGTGACCATAAGAAGCGAGAATCCTTCCACAGCCTTCACATTTTTCGGCATAGGGAGAATTGACGTTACTTTTTCGTTTTCAGTCAATGAAAGGAAATTCATAATCGACTTGCCTTTAGTTGCGCGCTTGCCCTCCGGAATGTCGTACATTTTAATCTGATAGGCCTTACCCTGATCAGTGAAGAACAGAAGGTCGCTATGCATGGTGGTGGTCACAAACTTGGTGACAAAATCTTCTTCTTTAGTATCCAAATCCACCACGCCAACTCCCCCGCGGCGTTGCTTGCGATATTCTTCCGGATCGGTGCGTTTGATGTATCCACCAGCAGTGTAGACGAGCACCGTCTCAGTATCAGGGATCAAATCTTCATCTGAAATAGCCTTGACGCCATGCTTCACTACACGAGTACGACGCTCATCGCCGAATTTCTCTCTGATAGCAGTAAGTTCGTCCTTGATCACTCCCAAAATTTTCTTTGCACTTGCGAGCAGAGCTTTGAGACTTTCAATAAGTGCCTGCACTTCTTTAAGCTCGTCTTCGATCTTCTTGCGTTCGAGGCCAGCGAGCTTCTGAAGGCGCATCTCGAGGATGGCGGTCGCCTGCTTGTCGCTGAATTTGAATTCTTTTCGGAGTTCCGCATGCGCTTCCTCAACAGTTTTCGAAGCACGGATAAGCTTGATGATGCGGTCGATATGGTCGAGCGCCTTCTTGAGACCAAGGAGAATATGCTCTCGATCTTCCGCGTTTCGTAGGTCGAATTGTGTTCTGCGACGAATAACGATCACTCGAAAATCAATGAATTCCTCGAGGAGTGACTTCATCGAAAGGGTTTTCGGCACGCCACCCACAAGTGCGACGGTGTTTACATGGAAAGCCTCCTCAAGCTGGGTGTGTTTGTATATAAAATTCAGAACTTTTTGTGGATGTGCACTGCTCTTGAGATCGATCACGATACGCAAGTCCTTCGCCGATTCGTCGCGAAGCCCTTTGATGCCCTCGATCTGCTTTTCACGCACCAGGTCGGCAATTTTTTCGATGAGCTCAGCTTTGTTGACGCGATACGGGATGGAGGTGATAACAATCTGTACTTGTTCTTTCTTGTCCTCAACGATTTCTGCCTCGCCACGCACTACGATGCCGCCACGACCGGTGGTGTACGCATGATGAATATCTTTTTCGTTGTAGATGATGCCGCCCGTCGGAAAGTCTGGGCCCTTAATGAATTTCAAAAGATCTTCGGTGGTGGCGTCACGGTTGTCGACTAAATGCATGGTCGCATCCACAACCTCACGCAAATTGTGAGGTGGAATGTTCGTCGCCATACCGACGGCAATACCCAGCGTGCCATTCAGCACCAGGTTGGGAGCTGCTGCGGGAAGCACCGTTGGTTCCTTACGGGTACCTTCGTAGTTGGGTCGGAAGTCTACCGTGTCTTTAGCAATGTCGCGCAAAAACTCTCCGGCAATACGGGACATTTTTGCTTCGGTGTATCGCTCTGCCGCCGCCGCGTCACCGTCGATTGAACCGAAGTTTCCTTGGCCGATAATGAGTGGGTATCGCATACGAAAATCCTGGGCCATGTTGACCATCGAGTCATACACGGCGACAGTGCCGTGAGGGTGGTAGTTACCCGTCACGTCTCCAGTAATTTTCGCGGACTTACGAGTCTTCGCTCCGGCATGAAGGCCGATCTCATACATTGAGTAGAGAATGCGGCGATGCACCGGCTTCAGGCCGTCACGGACATCGGGTAGCGCGCGTGCGGTAATAACCGACATCGCGTAGTCGAGATATGACTCGCGCATTTCGGTGGTGATGCTTCGTGCAATAACACCCTTTGACTCCCGTTTAATTGTTGGTTTTTCGTTCTCTTTAGCCATGTTTTAACCCATGAATTGTACCACTTTGCCGTTTCAAATTCAATCTCATAATCCTAGGTCTGAACCTGAAAGAGGGAAGCTCGAAGGCATTTCTAAACAAGTGGCTACGCAGTGAGAAAGCGAATACTTGGAGCTTTCGCAAGACCTGAGCGTTCTTTCTAAAGAAGGCGAAAGGTGTACTGCTCCCGTAGGGAGAGGCCGGCGCGGAGTCCAAGGAAGTTTTTCACCAGAAAAACTATCCGGCCACTTTTTATGAATGCCTGAGAGCTTTTCTAGTTATTCTGAAGCACCAAATATAATATTCTTGAAGGAAAAGTTGCTAATACTGTCGTAGATAGAAGCGGCTTGTTGCTTCAACATAAGCACTGGGCCATTTTCTGCGACGGGCGCGCTGGTATTGTCGGGCACATATTGCAGACGGAAAAATGAAATCCACATCACGAACACGATAAAGGTGAGGGACAGCGAGGTTGCTACCGCGATGCTCTTGCGGTGGTGTTCTGGCCGCTGCCGCAAGTTATGAATGATTTTTTTCATGACGTATTGGTGGTGTACTGTACACCACAAGATTAGCCTTGCGCCGCAAGTACCACCACATCACCCTCCTTTCCTTCCAAATCTTTTTTCTTGAGCGTCAGCTTGTCCTGCGGTGCGGGTGTCTCCCCTGCTTCCTTGAGGAAAGTTTTGAGCGCATCCTTACCCGCGCCCTCTCCGTAGTGCATTGGGATAATAAGTTTCGGTTCGAGCGACACCGCGAGCTTGTATGCCTCTGCGGAGGTAAGCACACCGTCTCCTCCAATAGGCACAAAGAGTACATCGATTTCATCAATCGCTTCGTTGGTTTCGTTTGAAAGATCTTTAGTGGATAATGCACCCAAAAAACAGAGATTCATTCCTTCGAGCGAGACAGTATAGATAGCATTGATGAGCGGTTCGCCACCATACTTTGATTCAGAGTGAAACCCTTTAATAAAGACTCCCTTTGTTTCGTATTCACCAGGACCGAAAATGACAAACGGCTTGTTGTCGCCATGAGTAACCAGATCACTGCCGTTAAAATCAGGATGATTAGCGGAAATGAGGGCAATGTCCGCGCCAAAACGCGAAGATTTGAGCTTTGAATCTTTGGATATAGGGTTAAACGCAAGGATAGTATCCCCAAACTGCACCTTGAAAAATTCCCCACCAAAATATGTGATTACCATGAGCACTAGTATAAAGTAAAAAGTGAAAAGTAAAAAGGGGGGATATAAAAAAATCCCGACCGTAGTCGAGATGTATGGGTTGCTTAGATGCCAAGCAGAAGTTTCTCTGCTTCTTTCCGCCACAGCTTTTCCCGTGCTTCAATAACTTCTTCAATATCCTCTTGCGAAAAACCGCGAGAATATAGTTTTTTGAGCCCCTTGTCAGGCCGCTTTATTCTCCCGACCTTGGTCAGTCCAGTTTTATTGAGCTCAACATGATGATGAAACTCCCAAAACAAAACATTACCAATAGTGTCTCTGAAGTTGTTTTCCGCCCCGCGAGGTAGAACTTCCTGAAGCTCCGCGTGCTTTGCCCTCGCTAATCGTCGAAGATGTGAGAGCCTTTCCGGTCTTCCTAGAAAGTGGGGGTTGAGTAGCACCCACGCCGCATGCGAATACACTGTGCCGGGGTGAGGATTTGATTTGAGTTTGAAATTTCCCTCAAAATATTCTTCACTGTAGAGAGACAAGGTGCCGCAACGTATATTGATTTTCGTTGCAAGCTTCTCTAGTTCACCGCGAATATAATTTTGTGTATACACATTCGAATCACCCGCAATGAGTATGATATCGAAATCAGAATTCTTGTGAGCGCTGCCCTTGAACCTCGAACCGTACGGAGCAAGCCCTACGTAGTCAGGATAAGCCTGAAACATAGCGTCCGCTTCCCGGAGAAATTCCATATACTTTACATTCGTCGAATCGTCGAGCATCCACCGCGGAAACAAGGTTGATGACATTCGTTTCTTTGCTCGTGCAATCTGAACCGGTGATGCCCTGTATTCCGCCGCCGTTATTTCTTCTGTTGATTCTCTATATTCTTGTGTTGTCTGCATGTAGTGTCCTTTCTGATACGAACATTATCACTATTTTTTAATTTGTCAACGTTACGCTACTAATGAAAAAACGACGCCTGCTAGACGTCGTTGTGAGACTAAAGAACCAAAAAGAACTGATCACCCTACATTTTAAGGTGTTGTTTTTCCGCCATCTTCCGAAAGGTTTCGGAAACATCGTAGAGTTCCTCAAACGAAGAACTTACCGCTTCCACCTGTGAATCTCCATTTCGAAGGAGTGCCGCCTGTCGCAAAACAACGAACTTGTTGCATTTACGAATCGTAGATAGTCGATGCGCGATAATGAGCGCACCAACTCCTTCACCAAGCGCTTCTTCGAGTCCTACTTGTACCTCATCTTCCGTAAGTGAGTCGAGACTGGAGGTTGGTTCGTCAATGATCATGAACCGAGGTTTTTTGATTACCGCGGCGGCAATGATCATGCGTTGACTTTCTCCTCCCGAGAGCTTGATGCCATTCCGGCCCACCATCGTCTCGAAACCATGAGTCAATCTGCCTTCGAAGTTCACTCTCATCTTCCCAGCGAATTCGCTCAGCGACGGTGCGGTCACCCGCTCTGCCGCTTCCGAATCCAGACCATAAAGAAGATTATCTCTGATCGTGCCGTCAAAAATGACAGGGCGTTGGGGAATATACCCTATCGTCCGATACCACCACCAAAGATCAAGATCTCGAAGGTCGGTATTGTTCACCAGGATCTTCCCCTTCTTAGGGTCATTGGCCCGTAAGAGCAGGTTCATGATAGTCGATTTGCCCGCACCGGACCGGCCAATCAAGGCTACTTTTTCGCCAGGTAAGATCTCGAAGCTGACATTCCGAAGCACACCGTTTTTTGCTCCACCATTCGCGGATACATTTTCTCGTGCTTTGATCTCTGAGTCGTCATATTCAAATGAAACGTTCTCGAAGCGCACTGAAAGCGGCACTCCCTCGCACCTCACCGGATGTTCCCGCACCGTGATCGCAGGCTTGATCGAAAGTGTCTCGATCATCGCCATGATGGAGGGGATGTGGTAGTTGATCGTGCGTTCAGCGTGACCAATTTGCCACAGGTTATCGACGATGTATCCGCACCATGAAGCGGTCATGTAGAGCGTACTCATCGTTGTCGCCTCTCCTCGGATTGCTTTGTGCACCCCGTAGGCCATGATGCCGAGAAAGCAGAGGCGCGCCACCATGTGACGTCCTGTTGCCCGATCGCCGTACCACACCCAGAATGCTTTATCTTTTTTCACGATATCTGCGTACCACTTTTTTGTGTGGTCGATCTCATGATCTGCGCGATTATTCAAGAGCACCCAGGCAATGTTGTCCCAGACGGCGAAGAGGTACCTGTTTCTTTTGCGTGCTTCGATATCGATCGGACCGCACGTTTCAAGTACCTTCTTGTTGAGGTAGAGCGACATGCCAAGATAGAACAGGATCACTCCCGTCATGATGAGGGTCGCCCTAGCGCTCACGAGCCACAACAGTACGTACGACGCTATAAGCGAGAGCACAACTGGAGACGCCTCGAAGACGAGGATGGAGAGCACCGCCAATATTTTGGCGCGAACTTTTTCGACATTACCTGCTGAAAGATATGAGCTTTCACTCGAATGCTGTCCAAGGGACTTTTCCCTAAACAATTCTGTGATCCGCTCGTCGATCCTGCCGGGATGCTCTCCGACGAACCCTTCCAGAGCTCGTCCGTATTTGCATCCCAGATAACATATGACGATCGCGAACACCACTCCAACTTTTGCGGCGCTCTCTAATATCGTTTCATCCAAATATTGGTACGCATCGAAGAAGAACTGAATCACGCCTGGCGTAAGGATGCCCATGATCGACAACAATGATGTTGTCAGAAGCAACTGGTAGCCGTATTTCCGAATTCGCGGAGTGGTCGTCTCTTTCCAGATCCATTTCAATACCCCGAGTGATTTTCCCATACCGCGGAGGTAATCCCGAATACTATTGGGAACTGGGATCTTATCTTCAATATCCATATCCATACTTATCCTTTCTTTGGTTAACCGACTATTATGTTGTCAAAAAACAAAATATCTTGTCCGAAGACAAGATATTTTGAAGATTCAAATTGATGTGAATTTAAATGCTCATAATATATTGCCTTTCTACACGAGAGATTCGTGCACGTGAAAGTCCGAACACCGCAGGTGGTGGTGTTTTGATTCGGATATTTAGTTGTGTGGTTGTTACCATGAAGATAATATTACTCTTCAATTATCGTTTTGTCAACCTCGCTATACTAGAGGCCATGCCTCTATGATATGAATCACAAAACTTGCATTATTTAGTAAACTATGGTATAATAGTCACTAGATGAATACTATTGAATCGTGGATATACTCACTTGCGAGCCAGCTCTTTTCGTACTCGCTCGTTATCATTATCATGTTGTATGGGTTTTCGTTCCTTGTCGGAAAAGGACCAAAACCCGTCAACAAGATACTTATCAAAACGGCGAAGCAACTTCTCCGTTACGGTGCCCGAGCACTCAAATATGCATTGCGCTGTATCGGGCAGTTTATAACATGGTTCCTGGGCATCTGTTATCGAGGAGTGACGGCCTTCCTACGATGGTTCTGGCCCCTTCTCTGCCAAGGAATCCAAGCGGTGTACCGAAGGATCACCACGTGAAAATCCTTCTCAAGCAGCAACACCCCGTTGCTGCTTTACTTTTTTATATACTGTTGCCGTGAATACAAAAACTCCATTTCCGCTCAACCAGTGGATACGTGAGACAAAAGAGCACGGTACAATGGGTAGGTATCAAGCTAACCCAAACGTACCATGCTCTTTTTGTATTCCCATCATATCGTT
>Ga0209542_10010987_pt1 | contig 16168 bp, 19 predicted proteins | sample RifCSPhighO2_01_FD_184028 | JGI IMG/M metagenome (GOLD analysis project Ga0209542, IMG submission 184028) | Soil microbial communities from Rifle, Colorado - Rifle CSP2_plank highO2_0.1 (SPAdes) (version 2) | ecosystem: Environmental > Terrestrial > Deep subsurface > Rock core/Sediment ... | reverse complement strand
ACACTGCCGAGGGAAGCGAAGGCGGCAACGGCGCGACAGGAGGCGACGTCACGGCAAGTGGCGCCGGCAATAACAACAACGGCGGCTCTTCGGCCGGCGAAGGCGGGAACGGCGGCGATGCAGACGCTGGTGGCTTGGTTGATACTGGCGATGCGTTTGCAACTGCCTCCTCTACCAATACGCTGAATGACACAGAAGGAGACATAATCGTCGTGGCTCCGATGGACGTCAACAGCTCCAACATCATCGGCGACGTGACGAACACCGGCCCGCTTACGAACGATACACGCGCGAGAGCACGCACGGGTGACAACACGTCCGAGGGTAGCGAGGGCGGCAACGGCGACGATGGCGGCGGAGTTACATCGGGCACAGGTAACAACAACAACGGTAGCGCTTCGGCCGGCGACGGCGGCGACGGCGGCTCGGGCGGCCTTGGCGGAGAGGTTTTGACAGGAAACGCCACCACCAATTCTTCGAGCACCAACACGAAGAACCGCGTGCGCTTTGGCATTTCTCTGTAAACCGGCTCATTCCGACTCTACAGGGCGTTAAACTCTGCGGGTCGGAATGCACTCCCTGCGCCAGAGAGCGAAGGGCGTTTGCGCCGGTTTCTGGCTCCTCGGCTTGAAAGTGCAAAAGCGCGCTTTTGCACTTTGCTCGCTCTACGTCGCCAGTAAAGACTGACGCTTCAGAACTGAGTTCGATTTCGGAGATATAAGGTCGAGTGAAAATCGCCCCCGTGGGGCGATTTTCATACTGGTCGGTGGCTCCCCATCGCGGACAAGTCCAGAGCGGTAGATTGGGCGCAAGTTGAGCAGGAATTGCAGTTTAGCGGGCTTCTAAAACTTCCGGCATTTGCGATGAGTGCATAGCCCACTCGGGAAGCCATGTATAATCATCGAATGAATCGGCCTATCGTGCAGGACATCGTGCGCATCGTTGTCATAGCTTTCGTAGGTCTCGCCATGTTCTGGGCGGGACTCTGGATATGGGGCGATTGGAACGATGAGTGGTCGGGATTCAACGCGCAATTCACGGTGAGCGACGGCTACTGCAACATCGCCGTCGTGCCCATCGTGGGTGATATCACAACGCTTCCGTATCCTGAAGAAGACCCGGAAGATCCCGCGAACCAGTATCCGACCGCGACCGTGGACGATATCCTCTATCAGTTGCGTCTTGCCGAATCTGATCCGTATATCGAAGGGATACTCGTAAGAATTGATTCTCTCGGCGGCACGCCGGTCGCTTCCGAAATACTTGCCGATGCTTTCAAATCCTCGCCGCTCCCTGTGGCGGCACTCATACGTGAATACGGCGTGTCCGGCGGCTATCTCGCGGCAACGGGTGCAGATACCATCTTCGCCTCGTCGCTCTCCGATGTTGGCTCCATCGGTATTACGATGTCGTATCTTGAGAATGTCGGGAAAAATACAAAAGACGGCTTGCGGTACGTACAGCTTTCATCGGCACCATTCAAGGACTACGGTGATCCAAATAAGCCACTCACAACAGCAGAGCGAGCATTGTTCGATAGGGATTTGAAGATATATCACGAGGAGTTTATAAAACAGGTCGCGACGAATAGAAATCTTCCCATCGAGGATGTCGCGAAACTCGCGGATGGCTCCTCCATGCCGGGTGCGCTCGCGCTTGAGAATGGACTCATTGACGCTCTGGGTAATCAAACAGCTACTCGAACATGGTTTGCCGAGCAACTCGGTCTCTCGCCCACAGACATTGAGTTCTGCGAATAAATCTGACGCCGGTGTCCTCGGAAGGGGTCGAACCTCCAACCTCGACGACAGAAGCGTCTTGCTCTGTCCATTGAGCTACGAGGGCATGGTGTGGTAGACGGGATTTGCACCCGCGCCGCTTGGTCCCCGCCCGCCTGTGCTGAAGCTTCAGCAGGCAGGGCTCTTTGATTTTAATTCGCAGGCAAGTGCTTGCGATATTCGGTAATGACTTTGCGTTGCTCTTCATTCGCCTCGCGCAATACCTGGCGAATGACCTTCGCCTTATCCCCAGCGGGCTTGTTGAAGAAGTCAGAGAAGTCGCTTTCTCTCCTTTGCCCTCCTTTCCCTAAGTTCGCGAAAAATCCTTTAAATAAGCCCTTCATAGAAGTTTAGAGTTTAACTCTTCTTCAGAATAGCGGCTGTACACGATCCGGTCAAGCTCACTGGCTTGCACATTTAAGTACAGCTCCTCGTCCCCGGCTTCATAGTCCTTGACCAAGATATTGAGTTCAATGTCGCTTCCAAACCGCTCTTTTACCGCACGTGCATTATTGCGTGCCTCAAAGAAAGTTTTAATGAAGACATCTTTCGAGACCCGTCTCGCCTCGCGAGCCTCGCGTGCTTTTGTGAACTCCCACGCACGGACCGGGTCTTGATAGACAAACCAGATTTCCACTTTTCTGCTGTATTTAAGCGATCGCTCGATATTTTTAGAAGCACCACCATACGCAAATGTGCTGTCCATTATGCAGTTGATGTTGTTATGGAGCGCGTGGTCATACAACAGGTTGACGCCCTTGTTCGCCGCCTTCTGGAACAAATGAGCGTTGGTCCCCGTGTAGCCCGGACAAATGACACGTATTTCATCGGCATCGATGCGTACCGGGATATTCTTGAATTTTTTGATGAGACTTTTCGAGACTTCCGTTTTCCCAGCTCCGGGAGAACCAGCCATGAAGAGTGAAATGGGATTGGTAACCGGGTGGCAGACAGGCGGCGAACAAAAACGCTCAAGCACTTCTTTCTTGTGAGTTTTTATGAATACTAGCGCATTCTCCTCTATTAGAGAGTTCTCATCATTCATACGCTAGATAGTATCAGAAAACGCCCCGGCGCGGACGTGGAGGGTTACAATTCTTCCGCTATCTCTACCGCTTCGTCTTCGTCCAGACCATCGTCAATCAATTCTTGCACTTTCTCGGCGACATCCTCATCTACCTCGTGCTCACTCATCAGCCGTTTTGTTTCGTCATCTATATTTTTCATCGTCGCGTTTGAAACTTCTTGAAATCCTTTGGTGAGTATTCAATAACATTGCCCCTGTTATCGACTGCAAAAATGTAAAGACAAAGATGTCGAGCTACCTGCCACGGAATACGTCGTAAAGCAATCGTCGCGCTAACTTCAGGCAACCCAAGGCCGTATTTGTATGCATGTTTGGCAATGACTCTCATCCTTGTGACTAGCTGACCAAGCGCATACAGCCATTGTGTCTCGTTAACCGATTTTGCTGATTTTGCATAGGATTTTTTCTTGCACTCAATATAGAACCGTGTTGCCTTGTTTTTGTTGCGTGAACTAGTGACCACAATGTCGCATCCGTGTTCGTGGAGCCCCTTTGTCTTTATATTGTAGTCCCACCCTTTTTTAGCAAGATGTTTCAAAATCGCTTTCTCCACAAACTTTTCTGAGATTATATTTGCCATATTTTATTAACCACTCGAAAATGCTTGGTAGAGGATGGTTTGCTTGAGGGATTTGAGGGCGGCGGATTGGGCGGCCGGCATTTCTTTTGTTGTGTGAGACATCAGCGTCGAGTCATTTTGCGATGATTATCTTGAATGTACCTCCCAGTTTTTTTGTTCCTTCTCGCAAACGCGTCTGTTGATCCTTGTCGGAGTTTTTGGTTGACGCTGTTTCAATCTCCTCGACGATCAGCTGCTTTCCCTTCTTTGCAACAATATCGGGAATCCTACCTCCAATTTTCCGCGGCTTCGCGCGATCCGGTAAATCAGCTTTCACGCTGAACCCCTGATCCTTGTAGTGGTTAAGGCGTTGCTGGACCTTGCCGTCGTGCCTTGCTTGTCCAATCTTCCCTCTTTTTGCCATAACTTCACTTTTGCTTAGATTCTATTAATTCTTCGACCTTGCGTTTGGCGGATTCGAGAAGCTCGCGGGCCTTAGCGCGCGCGACGTGCGATTCGCGCACCAACTCCGCGATTTTCTGCTGTGTCTTTTCGGGCAAGATTGGTACAAAAATTTTAGCGATTTTTGATGGATACACGTATTGCTGAACACTGCCTGTGTAGTCCCGCTCAAATTGCAGTTTGCCTGCCGGAGTGTTGAGAAATACACCAAGATATAGAGGATTAATGTCTTCTTTTAGGCGAGCGACAGTAACGAAGCTACCTGGGATAACCTTTTGTCCGAGCTCGCCAGTCCATACGCTCGTGAGGCCTGGCTCTCCTGCCGAAGAAATCAGAATATCTCCTTTTTTGAGAATATACTTTTTGTCGTTTTTCTTTATCAGGTCGTCAGTCGTAAAATTATCAAATCCATCGACTTCGATGTGCAAGTCGCGCTTCATGTGCTTTTGCGCCAAAACAGCTATCGAGCCGCGCTCGTCATACGGCGACTGCGTCGCATGCCCGACGAAAGCCGACACGTCGTCGACGGTCGCGTGCTTCTGACTTTTGATACGCTCAACGATTCGCTCATACTTCGGCTGGAAGTATTCGGCGTCTATCCGCCCTGCGGCTTTTACGTCGGAAAGATTCACGACATTCCACAATTCGCCATCAGATTCAAAATCTGTCAGCCCCAATTCCTCCAAAAGCACCTTTTCGGCTTGAGAGTAGAGGGAGTCACCCTCATTTCTCTTTGATAAAAAATCTGTGTAAAGATTCTTTAACGTTTGTAGCATGGCTTCATCGAAAACTGGTACTTGTATGGACTCGACATCACTGACATTTAGTTTGAGCTGAATATTCCCGCTTGCCTTCCTAAGAAGTTGCTTTTGACCGTACTTGCTAAGCAAAAGAAAAAGAAGGGCAATCTTTTTTTCAACGGGCAACTTAGATAATCTGATTCCGATATTATTTTCACTGATGTTTACCTCTCCCAGTTCTTCAGAAATGACCGATAACCTGCCGACAGTTCCGATTTTGGATAAAACGATATCTCCCACTCCTAGATGAGTACTGTAAATCCTTTTATGCTCACTTGGCGAGATAAAGACCACGCCGTGTTTCTCGATAAAAAGATCGGATATATCGCTGATTCTTATGAATGGGACACCCGTGTCCTGGTATGACTCACTTTTTAGCGTTGACCCGAACGGCCCGCTAAACACCTTTTCTGCGTAACTATCTAAAGATGTATGAGGGACAGACTCGATTTCCTGCACAATTTCCAAATACTCCGGCTGGTAGTATTCCGCATCCAGCCGCTTCGCGCCTTCGAGCTGAGATTTTTGGATTATGGAGTAAACGGTCATAGCTAATGTAAGTCATCAGAAACCTGAACAAGACCTGCCTTTAGTAAAATCTTTGTCGTGTTTTGTATGACACTGTATATCACCTTAATATTCATATCCGCCTTTGCTGTAGTATCAATTGATTCTCCATAAAAATGTGCCGGAGTGTGCCGATAGTTTCGTAAAAAACTTTTCATCTCTTTGATTCTGTCCTTAACATCGCGCTTTTCATACGTAGAGAGTTTAACTGTAGAGTCTGCTTTCTTATCAAGCTCTCTCAAAAGCTTATCGATATGTTTGTCTATTTTCTCTTCATCAAAATAATACGCACCAGCCGTATTGTTGTTGCCAGCAGACGGTAATGCCAGATCTTTAGCAATCTGAAAAAGAAATCCTTCGAGCGCTTTGTAGGCTGGCGCTGTAGCGAATGAGTAATCATTGAAATACGTGTCTCCGCGGTCACGGATTACCTTGTCAATATTTGAAGAGTCCATGAGATGATTGATTACCTTCTCGCTCAAGTAATCTAAAACCTCTATATCAAAAGTGCGGTCAAGGACATCTCTCTGTTGTTGTCCACGCGCCCGTCCAAATATTCCCTCTTGGCTCCAGTCTTTACCAGAAGGTAACTTTTTGTTTAGCTTGTAATATTTGCTCATAGAAGTCTTTGCTCCTTCGCGAATTTTAGGAATCCGGCGGCAATTTCGTCGAGGTCGTGGTCGAGGACTTTGCGGCCGCGCGCGTCGTGGACGTACTCACCGTTCGGGCCTTTTTTGTAGAGGTAGTCGCCGGAGTTGTCCTTGCCGCCTTTTTTCGAAACGGCCATGAATATCGGATAATCCTCCTGCGGTTCGTTGCCATCACCCCACTTTTGGAGGAATAGCACGCTCGTCTTGGTTCCCGTGTGCGGCTTGAAGGTGTTGCCGTGGAGTCCGACGACGGCGAGGATGCGCGCCTTGTCCATGAGGTAGTCGCGCACGTTCTCCATGTTGGTGTTATTCAAGACGCCCTGCGGCAAGACGATAGCCATGCGCCCGCCGGGGCGGAGCATGTCGAGCGTGCGCTCGATAAAGAGAATGTGCCGCTCTATCTTGTTGACGAGCTTTCCCTTTTTCTTGCCGAAAAAGTACTGGCGCAAAAGCCCCGAATCTTTTATCTCCCCCGCAAACGGTGGGTTGGTGAGCAGGACGTCGAAATTCATGTAGTGAAACGTCTTTTTGTTGTCCTCGTTGTCGGCAGAGCTCTCCATCGGCAAGAGGCGGCTACGCAACTCCGAGCGAGCGCGCTCCAACTCGGCATGCTCGCCGTGCCATTCGCGAGGGTCGAGCGAGTTGAGCTTGAAGAGATGCGAACGGCCGTCGCCCGCGATAAGCATGAGGGCGCGCGACACTTTGGATATTTCCTCGGCAAAATCTATCCCCCAAATGTGCTCCTTGGCGTACTCGCGCATCGCGTCTTCCTTGCCGCGCAAGTGCTTCTCTTTGACGTAATACATAGCCCCGATGAGAAAGCCGCCTGAGCCCGCCGCCGGGTCCATTACGTACTCGTCGGCTTTCGGGTCAAGCATCTTCACGGCCATTGCGATAACGTGGCGCGGCGTGAAATACTGCCCTTTCTTGCCCTTGGCGACTTCGGGGATGAGATACTCGAATGCTTCGTCAATGATTGAGAGGTCTGAACCGAAAAGCCGCGTGCGCTCAAGCTCGCCGACCACGATAGAGAGGTGCTCTGCCGATAGGTTGATATTTTCCTGCTCGTAGAACGTACCGGGCCACTTTTTGATGGATTTTTTGAAGAGGTCGTTGATGACGGAATAGGTCTTCGCCGGATCGCGGTACTTGCGGAAGAGCACCTCGTTGTCGTCGCGGTTAAGTTTCGCTTCCTGCTCGTCGTAGAGCTTGGCGTAGACAAGCTTGAACACTTCGGTGAATACGTCGACGCCCGCGTTGGCGAGCACAAGCTCTTCCATCGACTCGATAACCGCTTTCAAATCCTCCTTCGTGGTCGTGTAGTCGAAGTATGTCTTCTTCGCCTCGAGCAAGTCATCTATCGTGGTACCGGCTGGCGGAAGATCTGGGAGTGTGTCGTCGAACTCTTTCGGGTACGGACGATATAAGATGACCCGCTTGTTGCCGTTGGACCACACACCTATCTCCGAGCCGTCCGCATTGAGATAGCTTTTGAGCTGGTCTATGCCTTTGCTCTCGCTCGGCGCTTTCACCTCGACAAGAATGTAAGGCGTTATCTTGTCGCTCTTGTAAACGACAATGTCGACCGCCTTGCTGTGGATCTCGCGCCCGAAGTGGATAGCTTTCTCCGTGTCCATTCTGTCCCACGGATACTTGTAGTGCGCGTTGAGCTTATATAGCCACAATTGCCGGACAATTTCTTCCGGCTTGCCGGTGCCCTTCTTCTCGTCGTAGACAAAACGTGATTTGCCGGATTTAAGGTCTTTGACGTAGTAGCGGCCCGGCTCGTCTTCGGTAATTTCGAGAACTTTGTACGCGTCGATTCCCTCGAACTCTTTCAAGCCGAACGCGGCATCAGCGTCTTTGAATATTTTACCGATCGCTTCCTCTGCTCGATTGGGCTTTTTTGTCACCATATTATTTCACTGCCTGCCAGTAATTACCCTTGAGAACCGATACGATTTTTCCTTTCAACTGCACTTCGTCGGTGAAAAGAATATTGTCGTATTTCGGATTCTCCGGTCTTAGATATACATATGGTGGTTTGTCTTCGGAGATGAAGCGCTTCACGGTTCCCTCGTCGCCAATCTCAGCGTACACAATCTCGCCAGAGATAAATTCTTTTTTGCTTTGCACCAGGACAGCGTCACCATCGTCTATACCGGCGTTTATCATGGAGTCGCCGGAGATTTTGAGCATGAACACTTCTTCCGCGAGCCTGGAAATATCTTTGGAGAGTCGTTGCCATTCTCCGGCAATTTCTATCGCCTCGGCGGGCAAACCAGCCGTCGTGGTGCCGAGAATGGGAGCTAGCGCAGGACGGCCCAATGCCTCATAGCCAAGGCGGGTAATCGCGATGCTACGTGCGCCCGCATTTTTCTTCACATAGCCGGCACCCTGGAGCTTTTTGAGAAGATCCACCACCGACTGATTCGAGGCCACCCTTAGGTTCTCGCGCATATCTTCAAAGGTAGGCGGATAACCCGTGCTCGTCAAGAAGTCGTAAATAACCACTAAAAGCTGTTTCTGGCGCTCAGTGATTGAGTTTTTCATTGCCACAATTATACCCGACTATTTGTACAGTAGACCAGTTATCACCTGTGGACAACGGATGATCCCACAAATCTTCATTTTGGGCTACGATAACGCATTATCCTGATGCGAGCTTTTTTGAGACGATTGCGATCAATTCTGATCCTGTTTTGCTTATTCAACAACGCTGTTTCATGAGTCGTTAAAAGTACGAGTCGATAATTCCGTTTGAGAAAAGCGAGAAGTTCTTTATCGGTGGCATGATCCTTCACTTTTTTGATTGCTACGCGTGTGAGAGCACGTCTTGGGGAGACATGCTCGATTAGAACTTTCCTGCCTCGACGATGTATCTTGTATGCGGCAGGCGAAAACTCCGCTTTTGAATAATTCTTAAGATTATTGACGTGACTCAAACCCGGATACTTGAGGCGCATGCCCAAAATATCGAGAATTCGTTCAGCGCTATGAATCGCTCCGCCGTTGTCTGTAAATCCGACGTCAAGCATTTCGTTTCGGAGAGCCGCCGCTTTACGAAACATCGGAAGTAGATTTTTGTAAGAGTACTTTGAGCGACGCATAGTGCCTCGCGTGTTTTTCTTTCTCATCGCGCGATCATCCCACAAATTCTGGGTTCGGTACACTCTTCAGAACTGCTGTTTGCGGCCACGTATAACGTGGACAAATAGGGAGCATGTTTGGGAAACCGCATAGCCCCCGCCCCGTTTCAGCCCATTCAATTTTCAAAAACCCCCGCAAAATAGAGGTGCATGGAATAACGGGAATAACGGGGACAAGCACGATTAATTCACGGCAATCGTTGCATAATAATTTTGCTCCCCGAGTAGGACTGCGAACCTCTGGGAAACACCACAGGAGTACTTCATTTTTCTACTGCGGATTACCGCCAAGAGAAATTGGTCGCCCACGGTTTTCCCATTCCTTCCTCCACGGGAGACCAAGTGTTCTCCCGACCCCACTCCTGTTCGAATCCTCACGAGGTCAAAAATGCAAAACGCCCCAATGGGCGTCTGCATTTCTGATGCTGGGCTTGTATGCCCTCGCGCGTAGTTATTTTATCCGAAATGGAGGCACTTAGGGTAGTCATTCAGGGGTTGGTTTACCCCTTCATTCACCCCTTCATTCGGGGTGTGCCGGAATGAAGGGGTAGCAAGTCTCAATATCGCCTCCAATGCTCGCTTTTCTGCCCCTGCCTCGTCCAAATCCCAAGTCCGACTTCACTCCGCTTTGTGCCTCCGTTCGAGTCTGTGGTATGACCATGTTTTTCTGGTCGCAGAGTCTCTGCCTAGACCGCCCTTCGGGCGGTTGCAGTCGGGCGGCAATTCCTTCCCCCAACCCCTTCCTTTCCGCCCGACAGACGAAAACGGGAGGCAAATCTTTGCTCAAACTAACAAACCAAGAATTTCTTCAATTCCAAGTATTTCCACGTTATCAAAAAGCGGCAAAGTTGTTGGGCCCGTAGGAAGCTTGACCTCTTTGATCTTTTTCAGGAACCTCAGAACTCTGCGAGCCTTGCTCTCTGACGCACTACCTTTTTCCACTACTACAAGGCCATAGAGTCCCATCATACTGGCATTCGTGATGTCGCCGAGTATGTGTTTAGTCGAGCCGCTACACGCAATCTCGATAGAAAAAAGACATCGAGGATTTTTATTCCTTTCTAAACTGCGAAGTCTCTCTTTCAACCCGCGTGGCGTGCAATTATCAAAACGTTTTACGATTTCTTGATATTTATTACCATCGGTAATACTAAAAGGCCCAACGCCTATATCTGGTCGCGGGGCGTAAAGTTTTTTGTCTCTCTTAAAAGCATCACTCGCGTCTTTGGATGTTCGCCACTGCGAAATAACCTCGTGTTCAGTAAAATGTTTACGGAGTGCCAGTGTCAGCTCTCTCTCGTATCTTGTTGATTTCTTTTCGGACATTAATCTCGAATTTCTATTTGAAGTATTCTCTCAATATTTCCTCTAAAAACCCTTTTCGCACGAAAGCAAGATTCAAAATATAGTCCAAAGCTTGGAATCCAGAATCAAGCTCGTTATTAACATTATGATTCCACGCTTGGCCGTCGGTGACCAAAGCAAACTCTCCTCCAACCGACTTTAGCTTTGTCTGTCTGTCGATGTACGAATTTATTATTTCTTGCTTAGAGCCGCCACCAAAGAAATAGTTTACTTCAATATTAAAGGCCTTTCCGTTTTTTGCGAACAGAAAATCGAATTTCTTATTTTTAAGCAATGCAGGAAAAGAAATGCCGATTTCATTTTCGACTGACCCGAATTGTTTTTGAGTAAACAATTCCAAACCAAGCTCGCTTTTTATTTGCTCCATAAGAGGTGCGAGAATTAATTCCATAGCATTTCCGCTTCTATTTTTGCGGGCGTTGGTATCCATTCCGACCTCAACTCCAAAAATATAGTCCTTGAAATTTTTAACTGTTGTAAAAAGTTCAGTTGCACCTGATTTTTCAATCAAATTCCAAAATGACTCGACTTCTTCTTTCGTTAGTTTTTCACCTTTCTTTTTATTAAAACTATAAGTGATTACGTCCGTTGTTTTTTCGTCAAAGTTTTCTATGACGTCAAAAGGAATTTCGCGTATTGCAAGGAGAATCGGGAGTACTTTAGCGACTTCAGGATATTTTGATAGAAGATCGAAAAAATCTTGCTTTAAGTTTTTTGAATTTATCAGGCTATCTAACAGACTCAATTCTGTTTTGATTTTATCAACGTTTTTCTTTACCTTTGCCCAATCTACAAAAAATAAGTATGACCTATTCGTAGTTACAAGAGTTCTCTGAAACTCTTTAGTAATTTCGGCAACGGAATCGAGGTTGAATGATTTTTTGTAGAGTTTGATATTCGCCATAATTATTTTGCTTTATTTTTCAGATTTTTTTCCAAATCTTCAAACCGCTTTATTGATAAATCCAAAAACTTTTTATCGTTATCAACGCCGATAAAATGTCGCCCTAAAAGATGTGCGGCTATGCCCGTCGTTGAACTTCCGGCGAAGGGGTCTAAAACCAAGTCGCCTTTATTCGTACTCGCAAGCACAATTCTTTTTAACAAATCCTCCGGCTTTTGTGTCGGATGCTTGCCGAATTTTTTCTCTACGGGCTTGGGCGTACCCATAGCCCAAACTGAACGCATTTGAAGGCCTGGCTTTTTTAACTGATCTTCCGGCCAGTTGCCGTTTTTCATAAGGTCGTAGTTGAAAATATGTTTGGAGTCTTTTTCTTTCCGCGCCCATACTAAAGTCTCGTGGCTCGCTGTGAAATAGCGGCAACTTAGATTAGGGGATGCGTTCGGTTTGAACCAAGCAATATCATTCAAGATATGAAATTTGGCGACTTGGAGAGCAAAGCCGCACTGGTAGATAGAGTGGTAAGTTCCGCTAATCCAAATCGTGCCGTGCGGCTTTAAAACACGCCTGACGGCTTGTATCCATTCCAAATGAAACTCGAAGTCCTTTTTTAATCCGTTACTTTTATCCCACGCTCCCTTATCCACGCTCACACGCCGTCCGGCGTGGACGCTAAAACCGCCGTTAGAAAGCAAATATGGAGGATCAGCAAAAACCATATCTACCGAGTTCTCCGGCATTTCTTGGAGTAATTTCAAGCTGTCCGCATGATACAGCTTAAACTTGGGTTTTTCGTAATATGGTTTTTGCTGTATGGGCATTTCAACTACATTCTATCTCAAATTCATCGATAACTAAAATCTATTTTGGGGGAAGGAATTGCCGCCCGACTGCAACCGCCCGAAGGGCGGTCTAGGCAGAGACTCTGCGACCAGAAAAACATGGTCATACCACAGACTCGAACGGAGGCACAAAGCGGAGTGAAGTCGGACTTGGGATTTGGACGAGGCAGGGGCAGAAAAGCGAGCATTGGAGGCGATATTGAGACTTGCTACCCCTTCATTCCGGCACACCCCGAATGAAGGGGTGAATGAAGGGGTAAACCAACCCCTGAATGACTACCCTAAGTGCCTCCATTTCGGATAAAATAACTACGCGCGAGGGCATACAAGCCCAGCAGAGAGTTGGAATCACTAAAATTTTCACGCGACGCGGCTAACGCCGCGTATTGTGGTTGAGCCGTTCCAAACACTTTTTCATTTTTCAAATACAAAATACAAACCAGAAGATTTTTTGAGAAAGAAGGGTGCGGATTTTTGGCGGGGAGAGAGGTTTGAAATGCGGAATTTATGAATTACTCAACCCAAATTCTTTAGGATATGCTCCGCACAGTCTTGCCAGATCATCTCCGTCGATGATACAGAAATAGATTTGTTTATTGTTCGCTATAGACTTCTGTAGTGCGTGCGTTTGCATCAAGTCTACTACTCTATCGTCAATCTCTCGGTTGTGAACTACAAGATAGATGTCGGCTGTAGTTTCAAATAATCGTTGAATTTGGTCGCCATTCTTACCCATTTTACCCGGAACCAATTTTGTCTTTATGGCTTTTCCTTTTAATGCAAAAGCTGCCGATTTTCGTTTGCTCCGCAGTAGGATTTTGTTGCTATATATGTCGTTTCGTTCTCCTCCCCAATCCTTTTTTCCTGTTTGATTTAGGATACTGCAAATGCCGTCGTTAATAGTCCGCTCGGCCATTTTCTGCACGGTGCTCGCGTTTGCTGTCTTTATAGCTTTTACTTTTTTAAAAGAGTCGATGTCATCGACATATATCTGCTTGGCCTGTGGTTTAGTTCGAAAAGTATAGCTGCTTTGGGATACAACTTTTAACTGCACTTTTCTTTTTGTGGGATACTCTTTTAGCCTTTTAGGATTGCTGGCAAGTCTGAGGATTTTATCCCTATGCGTTCTATAGAAGTCTTTTTTCCCATATGAGATAACCTTGCCGCTTACTTTCTTTTCGACGATATCGTCTCCGTATAATCTTTGAGCCGCCTTGTAAGTATTAGTATTCGATTTTGTAACTTTCGATTTAATTTGCTGTATCGTCTTAAACTTACCGCCACTATATATAATTTTAAAGACCTCTCTGTTTTGTTTGGATGCTTTTAAAATCTTGGCTGCACGATCAATCTTCTCTTCCGCATCGGCACTAGGATTGCTGACAATGGTCATGGTGTTTTAAGACTAAGCCCTTACTCTGATCCGCTCTTCTCCTTTTCCTTACGAGCGTTCGCTTTTTTGATGGCCTTATTAACAGCTTTCGTAATCGACGTTATATCCTTCATGGCTACCCCAAGAAGCTTACGCATTTCGTGACTGTTCATCCCTAATTGTGCTGCTTGTAAAATAAAAAGTGCATGCAATGCTTTCAGCACTTTCTCTTCGGGACTTAGGTCTTTTCGTGTTCTACCTTTTGCCATGTTTTTCTTTTGGAGGTTTGACTCCTTTTACCATGCTGTTAACTTTTCCAACAGACATATCCAAATTGTCGGCTATCTCTGGCTGGGTGGCGCCGCCAACGTATAACTGAATCGCGACAAGTTGTTCAACGAGAGCAATTAACCGAACTAACTTGGCGTCAACTGAAAGTGGATGTATCGCTTTATTTTTCATAACTCTATTTACGTTTCTTATTTTTCCTAATAGCGTGGAGAGCGACCCTAACGGTATTCGAGGTTGTGCCCATTAACTCAGCGATTCGCTTAGGTTGAATACCCGCATCGCTGAGTTCCTTTATTAAAGTCGATTGCGAAATCCCGCGCTTAACTTGGATAGATAACAACGCGACTATTTCCCTAAGTAAATCGATTGTTTCTTTGTTTTCCATATCAATTGCTTTTTACTTTCGCCCTCGCTGAATTGCCTTCTGAACTGCGGAGAGGTTCTTATTAACTATCTTTGTAATCTCCGGCGCCTTAAACCCCGCCTTTGCCAGTAAGATTTCAACCTTTTGGTTTTTGTCCACGTCCTTGCTGTTACTCTCCCTCGCTTCTACAAGCAACATTAGGATAGCTAATGTTGTTTTCTCTATGGTTTTTAATGTTTGCAATTCGTTCATGGTAATATTGCTGTTATGCGCGATGTGGACATTTACAGAGATTTTATACCAAATTTCCTAGCTAGTCAAACTCCTCTGTTTGCCAAATGTCCACCCTTCCTAATGCTTCTGGTATAATGACTGGGATATGAACTACTTCCTTTACGCCCGAAAGTCCACTGACGACAAAGACAAGCAAGTCCACTCCATTGAAGACCAAGTGGCTGTTTTGAGAAAGCTGGCTAAAAAGGAAGGCTTCAATATCGTTCAAGAGTTTGAGGAGCGGCAGACGGCAAAAGTGCCGGGCCGACCGATATTTTCCGATATGCTACGCCGAATAGAAAAAGGCGAAGCACAAGGCATACTTTGTTGGAAGATTGACCGCCTTGCCAGAAATCCGGTTGATGCCGCTCAAATCCAATGGCTACTTCAACGCGGTACGATAGCCCACATCCAAACCTACGACCGAAACTACTATCCCGCCGACAACGTGCTTTTGATGAGCGTTGAGTTTGGTATGGCGAACCAGTATGTTCGCGATTTGAGTTCTAATACTGCTCGCGGCCTTCGGCAGAAAGCGAAACGTGGAGAGTATCCGGGTACTGCTCCGACAGGATATTTAAATAATCCGCGAACCAAGCTCGTGGTCGTTGATAGAAAGAAAGCTCCGGTGGTTCGTGCAGCGTTTGAGTTGTACGCCAAAGGTCATTCTCGTTTGGAAGATGTATCTCGTTTTCTCTACGACAACGGCGTCCGCAGTTGGTACGGCAACCGCATACACAAAGATCGAGCGAAGTTCATTCTTCAAAATCCCTTTTACTATGGCCACTTCCGCTACAAGGGTGAACTGCTTGAAGGACGGCATATGCCGTTAATCGAAAAATCGCTTTTCGATAAAGTTCAAAGGGTAATGGCCGAGCGGGGACATCCGCAAAGAGAAACCACTCAACCGCAACCACTCTGTGGTCTTTTGAGGTGCGGCGAGTGCCGCATGAGTATTACGGCAGAAGTACGAACCAAGATGCAGAAGAACGGCAATATCCACCGCTATGTGTATTACCATTGCACCAAAAAGTCGGCGGCCCGCTGTTCACAAACTTATGTGAGAGAAGAGGCACTCGCCGCCGATCTTAACAAGACTATTCCCGACTATTCGATGCCGCAGAATGTCATTGAGTTTTTTGAAAATAAAATGGCCGAAGACGAACGCGAGGCCGACAAAGCGAATGCCGCTTCCGTTCGCGAACTCCGAGAAAAATTGTCTTCAATTTCCCGCGAGCTCGACCGCCTTACCGATGTCTACATAGCGCAAGACATTGAGCGGCAGGAGTACCTTAGCCGCCGTGCCTCGTTGCTCTCGGAGCGGAAGTCGGTCGAGGAAGTTCTCGCCACGTTGGAAAGAGGGGGTATGCCGTGGCTCGAACCTATGCGGGAATGGATTAAAGACGCTTCAATACTTAACGAAATAGCAGAAGATACCTCTCTCCCCGCCAAAAAATCCGCACTTCAAAAAATCTTCGGCTCGAACCTCTATTTGAAAAATGAAAAAGTGTTTGGAACGGCTCAACCACAATACGCGGCGTTAGCCGCGTCGCGTGAAAATTTTAGTGATTCCAACTCTCTGCTCCCCGAGTAGGATTCGAACCTACAACCCTCTCGTTAACAGCGAGATGCTCTACCGTTGAGCTATCGGGGAATCGAAGCAAGTATATCCAAGGATGGTATAATTTCCAATATGCGGAATGCTCTG
>Ga0209542_10010985_pt1 | contig 16169 bp, 18 predicted proteins | sample RifCSPhighO2_01_FD_184028 | JGI IMG/M metagenome (GOLD analysis project Ga0209542, IMG submission 184028) | Soil microbial communities from Rifle, Colorado - Rifle CSP2_plank highO2_0.1 (SPAdes) (version 2) | ecosystem: Environmental > Terrestrial > Deep subsurface > Rock core/Sediment ... | reverse complement strand
GCTCCTCATTCCGGAGAGCGTGATGGCGAAGGAGGCGAAGCATGTGGCGGGGTTTGCGCCGGAGTGCGCGGTGGTCACGCACGGCGGAGGCAAAGAACTTGCGGAAAAGCTCTACATCCGCCCCACGAGTGAAACGATCATCTACCAGACGTTTGCCAAGTGGGTGAACTCGTACCGCGATCTGCCGATCAGAATCAACCAGTGGGCGAACGTGGTCCGGTGGGAAATGCGCACGCGGCCGTTCCTCCGCACGCTTGAGTTCCTCTGGCAGGAGGGGCACACCGTGCATGCCACGGAAGAAGATGCGGATGAGATGGCGCAGGAAGCACTCCAGATGTACGTCGATTTCGATCGCGACGTATTGGCTCTCCCCGTGATCCATGGGCGAAAGCCCGATCATGATAAATTTGCGGGAGCGCTCTACACGCTCACGACCGAAGCGCTCGCGCGTGACGGCAAAGCGATTCAGGCGGGAACCTCCCACAACCTCGGGCAGGGGTTCTCGCAGTCCTACGAAGTGTCGTATCTCGATGAAGAAGGAAAAGCGCAGCAACCATGGATGACGAGCTGGGGAGTTTCCACTCGCCTCATCGGAACGCTCATCGTAGTCCATGGCGATGAGGCAGGTCTCCGTCTTCCGCCTACGATCGCTCCGATCCAGGTCGTGCTTGTGCCGATCTACAAAGGAGAAGGGGAGCAGGAGATCGTGCTTGCGGCCTGTGCGGATATTGCGGCAGCGTGGAGCGAGCAGGGCATCCGCGTGCACATCGACAGCCGCGACGGCAAACGGCCAGGGTTCAAATTTGCCGAGTGGGAACTCAAAGGCGTTCCGTTGCGCGTGGAGATCGGACCCAAGGATCTCGAAGCCAAGCAGGTCACAATCGCCCGCCGCGATACCGGCGAAAAAGAGGTAATGCTCATGGATGCCGCACGTGATGCGACATCTATCTTCGGCCTCCTCGATGAGATACAGGCGACTCTCTACGATCAGGCGCTTACCTTTATGGAGGAGCGCACCTCCTCCGTAACGACGTACGATGAGTTCAAAAAAATGCTCGAAGAGAAACCCGGTTTTATCTGGGCGCCGTGGGACGGCACGGAGGAATCCGCGCAGGCAGTGCAGAAGGAAACGAAGGCAACGATCCGCGTGCTGCTGCCGGAGCGGCCTTCTGCGGATGGTTTGAAGGATATGTATTCGGGGAAACCGGCGAAGGAGATGGTGCTGTGGGCGAAGGCGTATTAGTGTTCATAGTGGCATAATCGCTGATTTGCTTTTAAATATTCGTGCAAAGACAGTACTTATAAAGTATAATATATTGCATGAAACGCCCAGACTGGGGACGGTCAGAGGAGGAACGAGGTGGTGTGGAGAAGAGGCGAAACGGACTTCGAGAGAAGGTCATACTTGAGCAATTCTCCGGGGAAGAACAGCGGCAGATTCTGAGCAAGAGACAAATACTCTCTTCCCTCGCTTCTTTTATTGGGAAAGACTTCACCATGCCCGTGGAGCTGAATGATCCGGGCGGGGGCTGGCATTGGGACTTCGATCAGAACGTCGTGCGCATCGACCCGAAGGATCTCCTCGAAAAACCCATGGACTATCTGCGGTTTGTTATTTCCCATGAGGGCGGACACCGCCGTGTCTCCCGCACGGAGTACATACCGCTCGAAGAGTGGAAGCAGCCTGGTTTCCCCTTCATGATGAATGCCATCGAAGACCCACGTGTGAATAATTTCGTCGCGGAGGCGTACCCACTCTTCGGTAAACAGATGGTGGATGCCTATGCGTCTGACATGCAGGAAGAAACAAAAGCAAAAGAGAAGAGTAAGGAAAAACTCGGCTTCCGCCCCCGCTTCATGCAAGCAGGGTTCGAGTACATCAAACAGTGGTTCAGGGAGACGCAAGGGCAGGAGCCGGAACTGAGCTCCGATTTGCCGGACGATGTGCGGGGAGTTGTTTCTCGGACGTTGGAAGCTGCCAGAGATTCTTGGTTGCGATATCCCAGCAGGGCAGAGGCGGACAAGAGCGAGGACACGATCACGGCGTACTCGAAGACCAGTTATGAGATCAACCGCGATGCCGTGTGGCCGCTTTTCAAGACCCTCGTCGAGCGTGATAAAAACGATCAGGAACAGCAAGAGTTCCTCAAGGATGTGCAGCAGCAGATGGAAGGACAATCACCATTCCTCGATGGGCTCACGCCGGAAGAGCGCGAAGCGCTGGAAGAAGCAATCGCGCAAGCCGTGCAGAAAGCCATTGAGCAGTCACTTGCTGGCGGAAAGCCGCAGGGGCAAGGAGAACAAGGCGAACAGTCTGATGCACCCCCGGAAGGCAAACCTGCCGTCATCGACCTCGACAGTCTCCCCGAGAGCTTGAAGGAGAAGATACGGGCAGCCATCGAGTCTCTTCCTCCTGAAGAGCGCCGGAAGTTGGAAGAACAGGCGGAAGCTGCATTGAAAGAGTTCGCGGACACCGTGGCTGAGGCCATACGCGGCAAGCTCATACCGACTCCTGAAGAAGCGAAAGAGGCAAAGGAACAGAAAGAAGCCCCGCCGGAAGGGAAAAAGGACATGCCAAAGACCGATCCGCACCCGGAAGTCGAGCGGTTCAAGCGGGAAGTGGAGAAGCTCCTCGCCCGTGATGCGAACGCTTACGAAGCAACGCGCAGAGAGGTCGTCCCCATCATCGACGCGCTGGAGAATGACCTACGTGAGATTTTTACGGAACGCCGCGCTCGCAGGTGGCTCAAGGGCAATCCGACAGGCAAGCGCATCAACATGACGCAGCGGATGCAAGAACGGGCGAAGGGTGTACCTGCCGTGCAGAGCAAGGCGTGGGAGCGGAGGGAAATGCCAACCGAAGAGGATTATGCGATCACCATGCTCGTCGACCTCTCCGGCTCCATGCGTCAGGACGGGAAAATCCAAGAGACGTTCAAAGCGGTTGTTGCTCTTTCTGAAGTGCTCAATCGGCTCTCCATCAAGACGGAGATCATCGGTTTCAATGACAGGCTCTATCCGTACCAATCATACGGCGAGGAGATTGCCGCGCAGATGCGTGAACAGATGGGCGGGATGCTGAAGGAAGTCTTCGACTTCAGCGATAACGCGAAGGCGAACTATAATGATGATGGCTGGGCGCTGCGGCAGGCATCTGAGCGGCTTGCAAAACAAAAGGAATCAGAGAAGTTCCTGATTGTGCTATCGGATGGCAGACCGGAGGAATCACCTTCGCATCCGCGATCCAAACACGATCTTTCGAGGGAGGTGCGGACGATTCTGGAGGAGACGGATCAGTACCTCGTCGGGCTTGGCATTGGTCCAGGAACAGGCCATGTGGCGCATTATTACCCTCACAGCATTGCCGACATTGCAGCGGATAAACTGCCGGAGAAGCTGGCAACGCTTCTGCGAAATGTCATTGCCGAAGGAGGCATATAATGGTATAATTGTAATTGAACCATGAGGACCACCCTTAGTCCACTTGCTGACTTCCTCTCCTCTTGCAAAAGCCAAAAGGAGGTGTCGCTGGTCCTCGCAAAGGACGAAGCAGAATTATCGTCGTTTCAAGATGCACTTCGATCATCGGGGCTTGTTTCAGCAGATTCTCCCTTGCAGTTACTGAGTGTTCTCAATTCTGATTCCGGTGTCTATGCCGTCGTGCGCTCCCCGCACGCGAAGGACTATTACGACTTTGCCGTTCAGTACCCGACGGGACAGATCGAGCTTTGGGATCGCACTTCAATGCAGGCACATGGAGCAACGCCATCCTACGAAAACAGTGTAATGATCTTTCTCATGACGAAAGCCGATCTTCTTTCTTCCCAGCAGGAAGGCAGGGACTTTCTTGCCAACTGCGGCCTTGTTTTCCAATCTTGATCCGTGAGCACCCAGCCCGACAAATCACTTGCTCCCATCGAAGAGACAGATGATGCTGTCTCATACGCTGGCGTGCGCCTTCCGAAAGCCGAAAGCAGGGAAAGCCCGCTCGTACCGAAAAAGGAAAAATATGCGGAATACATCAACGACAGATTCTCCGTGCTCCAACTCCAACAGAAACTCGCGATCAGCTTTCTCATGGGAGAACCGATCCTTATTGAGGGCGGCACGAGCATCGGAAAGACGACCGCCGTTCGTAAGATGGCATCGGAACTCGGCTGGGAAGTCCACTACGTGAACCTCAACGGTGCGACGGACGTGGAGGATCTCATGGGCAAGTACATTCCAAATCCGAATAAGAGGCAACCGAATGACCCCGAGTACATCTTTGCCGACGGCAGAGTCACAAGCGGACTCCGACAACAGAAAGGCAGGATCAAGGTCGTCATTCTCGATGAGTTCAATTCCGCAGCACCGAATGTTCTTATTCGTCTGCACGAGGTACTTGATGCACTGGAGCGAGGAGGGTCGGTTGTTCTGTCTGAGGATGCGTCGGAGGACATCACCACGAGTAAGCAGACCACAAAGGTGGTTGCGTTCACGAACCCTCCCGGCAAAGGCTACGTCGCACGTCCCGCGCTTGACCCTGCACAGCTCCGCCGCTGGGTCTATCAGAAGCTGCCTGACCATCTTCCTGATGCAGCCTTTTCTTTCGCGGTCGATGCACTGTTCAGCCAAGGGGAAGCACATGAGAATATCCCGCACGATAACTTTCTTTCGCCGCGATCCGAGCCAGTACCATCAGAGCAGTTCGCGGAGATTCCCGGTCTTGATGTCATTCTGCAAAAGTACAAGGAGTTCCATCGCGCTGCGAAGGGATTGCTCCAACAGCGCTCCATCGGGAGCAACCAACCGCAGCCTTTCACGTATGATGACCGCGAGGAGCCGAGGAGAGTGCGCGATTTCGTTGCGAGATTCTACAACGGCGACATCACCGAGACATTCCAGAAGGCGCTACGTTACTATTACGTCAATAAGCTCATCATCGACGAAGACAGGGCGAAGCTCGAAGAACTGATCAATCACGTTTCCTACACCGCCCCAGCGACCCCGAGCAAGCGCAAAGGGTTGGATGCGCAGAGGGTCGATATCGACGCGGAGATTGAAGAGAGACAGCAGCAGATTCTTGATTTGCTCGGAGAAAAACTCGTGCCATCGGAAACGAAACGTACAGCCGAGTCTTCCTCCGAACGTGAAGCAGCCGAAGTCATGGGTGAAGGAAAGTTCTTCGGCAGTGCGTCCCTCGATACGATGATTCCTGGATGGAGCGCTGCGCTGGAGAAGTTACGTATCGCCATCCCGCCTCTCCCACCCCGTGCAGAAATGGAGCGACATGCGAAGCGGGGCGATGTCCTCCGCCTGCGCGTATCGAAAGCTCCCGACGGAAGCGACCTCACAATGAAGCGCGTCAACGAGCTGTTGCAGGATGATTTCAAGAAAAAGAAGGACGGAAAGGTGCTCTACGACGCGACAGAAGAATGGAAGCTCAAGAGCACGTTCTTCACAAAAGACACGCCAGAAGTCGCTTGGGCGTTCACGACGGATACAGTGCTGCCAGACTCGACCAACAAAAACTATCTGGATCAAACGCAATTCCTTGCGGACTTCCTCCGCACGCAGCTTTTCAAGGGCGAGAAGCTCCCGAAGGAATATGAAGAAGCGATCCGGGAGTTTGAATCACAGAAAGCGGAGATTACCAAACTGATGGGCAGTGACTGGAAGGAAGCTGCAAAGAAGCTCTCCGCACTCCGATTGAATCAGCTCCGCGCCGCTCCGGTTGAAGCACTCTTTGATTTCGTGCAAACCCTGCGAGGAACTGCCGACAAACGGAGAACACTCGTCGACAAGTACACGTGGACAAACAAACTCTCCTCGGGCGGCCACCTCGTCGGCTTCGGCTTTTGCGATTCGGACGGCGCGGGCGTCGGCGACGATCCGCCCGACTACACGCTTGGCTCCCTCGGGGTCGCCCTCTCCCGGAAGTTCCCCTAAACTTTGCTCCCTTGAAGTCTTGAACTTCTCGAACTCTTATCCTTTGAAATCCTCCGCTACACCCGAAAAATCACTTTTCCCATCATGGAACTCGACTCCTTCATCCAACGGGTACAAATCAGCCCTGGCTATCAGAGCAATGCTGATGCGCGGAAAGTTGCCGATCCGCTTCTTGAACAGATGCGCAATCTCTCACGATTGCCGCACGCTCCTTCCGCCGAAAAAAGGGAGCTGCACAAACTGCTCGGTACACTTCAGCAGAAACTCGCAAGAGTGCTTATTCCCCAGACAGCCGCCGATCTTTCGTGGGAAGAAGCACGCGAGATCATGGGCGAGGGCAAGTTCTTTGGACAGGAATCCCTTGATGCAATGGTCGCTGACTGGAGTAAGACAATGACGTTCCCGCCTCTTCCTCCACGAGAGGAAATCGAGGCTCATGCGAAACGCGGAGACAAGCTGAGGCTGCGCGTAAACAAGACTCCTGACGGGAAGCCGCTCACCATGCAGAAGATGCAAGAACTGCTTCAAGAAAAGTTCTCGAAGGACGAAGATGCAGGCGACATACTTGCCGATACGAGTTGGTACGAAAATGAAGAGTTCTTCACAAAGGATGTGCCAGCCTCTTGCTGGGCGTTCACGTCCGGTGAATTGTTGCCAGATTCCACCGATAAGAATTATCTGCAACAGACTGATCTGCTTGCGGACTATGTGGCCAAAACACTCTTCAAAGGAAAGGTCGTGCCGCCGCAATATCAGGAGGCACTTGATGAGTTCAAAAAGCAGAGAAAAGAAATCGAGAAACTGATGGACAGTAACTGGCAAGAGGAGGCAAAGCGACTCGAAAGTCTGAAGCTCAATCAGCTCCTGCGCCATTCCCCATCAGAAGCACTCTATGACTTCCTCCAGACGTACTGCTCAACGCAGGAACGCACATTGGAGAATGATTGGACATGGACGAATAAGCGCTCCTCGGACGGCAGCCTCGTCAGCTTCGGCCCTTGCGATTCGGGCGGCGCGTACGTCGACAACGATCTACCCGACTACACGTCTGGCTACCTCGGGGTCGCCCTCTCCCGGAAGTTCCTGTGAACATTGAACTTTGAAGTCTTGATTTTCTCGAACTCTTATTCTTTGAAATCCTCCGCCATATTTTTTGTGGTGGATTTGCTCTGGATATATTGCTTTTAGGCAATATAAAATACAGGCGGTGTTCGCTCGTGTAGCCGGGATCATGGTTCCGGTTCGCTGACATCCCAGCTTCGTGACCACTGAAGCTATGCGTAGGTGGAACTCACCAGAGTACAGCGTCTCCATGTGAGCGCAGTAGCGCGTGAGCGAAGACTGAGGGAACTTCTTGCTCCTTCCTTGTGTAGGTATCACCTCGCTCTGCGGGTGGTTACTACCGAATCAAATACAGGGGAGAGAGGCCATAGGCCCGCAAGGGCGGTAATCCTCGATCTCCGGTGCATCGGACGGGAAGGTGCAATCACTCCTCGGACGGCAACCTCGTCAACTTCGGCAATTGCGATTCGGACGGCGCGAACGTCAACAACGATCAACCCGACAACACGAATGGCAACCTCGGGGTCGCCCTCTCCCGGAACTTCTCTCACTCATCATCCCTGCCGCTCCTTCACAGATTTGATCCACCCGCCGAGCATCCTGCCCATCTCGTCGACGATCATCTCCAAGGTCGCGTATTTCTTCATCTCCAGTGCCTTGGTTTCTTTCCCGAGGCGGAGGAGCACACGGAGGACATTGAGTTTCACGCTCACGTGCTCCAACGGACGCAACTTCTCCGTCTTGGGAAGCTGGCTCGCAATCAGGATGCCTTCGAGAATCTCCAGTGCATGATTCTCCACCCGTTCCCAGAGTGTATGACGATCCGCCTTTGGCACAGTGCCCCTACACCCGTGGAGGGTTTTTATCAGCTCGTAGGCCCGTTTGAAAATGGGAATATCAAGTTCCTCCATAAATTATGAAAGTACACAAGAATATCTTCGACCGCATCATTGCGCCAGAGCACTTATTCCTCTCTTGGGATGGGTTCAAGAAGGGCAAACGCAACCGGACGGACGTGGAGGAGTTCGAGTGGCGACTGGAAGAGAACATCTGCGCCCTGCACAGGGATTTGCGGGACAGAACGTACAGGCACGACTCCTATTCCTCGTTTTTCATCTGCGATCCAAAGCAACGGCATATCCACAAGGCGACCGTGCGCGACAGGATCGTCCATCATGCGGCCTTTTCCATGCTCAATCCCATCTTCGAGCCGACGTGTTCATAGCCCACTCATTCTCATGTCGTGAAGGGAAGGGTACGCACAAGGCCGTTGACGCACTTCAAGGCATGTTGCGACAGGTCAGCAGGAACGGGATGCGGCACTGTTATGCGCTCCAGTGCGACGTATACAAGTTCTTCGACAGTCTCGATCATGGGATACTGCTGAAGCTGCTTGGGCAAAAGATCAAAGACGACGATGTGATGAGGTTACTTGCGGAAATCATCAACAGCTTTTCCTCCCCGCGATTTCCAGCGGGTTCCGGTAAAGGAGTCCCCATTGGTAATCTGACTTCTCAACTCTTCGCAAACATCTACCTGCATGAGCTGGATCATTTCATGAAGCACGAATTACGAATCAAGCCCTATGTCCGGTATACGGATGATTTCGCCATCGTCGGGGAGGACACCGATTCTCTTCAACGTATCATTCCCCCTGTTCAGACTTTTCTTCAGGAGCATCTTTTGCTGACACTCCATCCGAAGAAGGTCAAAATACGGAAATACCGACAAGGGATCGACTTCCTGGGATACGTCGTCTTTCCGCATCATCGACTCGTCCGTACGCGCACACGGCAACGCATGTTCAGAAAACTTCGGCTAAAAGCAGAGACATACAAGCGAGGCCAGTCTCCAAAAGAATCTGTCGACCAATCCCTTCTGTCCTACCTCGGCGTGCTCTCTCATGCGGATACTTTCAGGCTCAGTGAAGACCTGAAAAATCGATACTGGTTTTGGGTGAGCTAATGCGGAGACAACATGCTCGATGCTATTATAGAACATGTATTCATCGCCCTATGGTCATAATTCCTAAGTCATGGTTCACTCTTGCCGCTCTTCTGAGTTTTCTCCTCACCGCCGCTTTCCTTCAATGGTGGCAAGTGCCATCGTATCCGCGAGAGCTCTGGATCATCCTCGGTTTGAGCACTCTCCTCTTTATTGGCGTCGGTCTCATAACGCATTCCGGTCTCTCGTTCCTCTTCCTCTGCATCACCCTCGGCGCGTCGGCCGGATTTTTCCGCGTTGCGCAAACGACGCATGTTACGGATCAAACATCGGTCGAATTTTATGCGGTGACACGGCAGGAAGGACAGAAGGAGAAGGATCTGCCGAAGGTGACGCTCCATGGATACATAAGCGAGGAGCCGGATAGGAGGCCGATGCAGACGAAGTACACCGTGGAAGTGGATGGAGGGAAGGTTCTCGTCACCGATCATGCCTTTTACCCTCTTCATGCCTACGGCGACGAAGTCACGGTCACCGGCATCCTCGAACGTCCCACGCAGATCGAGGATTTCCACTACGATCGCTACCTCTCGCGCTACGGCATCTACAGCGTGATCTATCGCGGCACCGTCGAAACCCTGAGTTCCAATCATGGTTCATCATTTTTCTCCTTTCTCTACACCCTCAAACACCGCTTCGAACACAAACTTAATCGCCTGTTGCCGGAGCCGCATGCTTCCTTTATGGCGGGGCTCCTCACGGGATCGCGACGGGGGATTCCCGAACATCTCCTCAACGATTTTCAGCGCACAGGGCTCACGCACATCATCGCGATTAGCGGGTACAACATTGCGATCGTGATTGCCGTGATCACGGGGGCACTCTTTTTTCTCCCGCTCAAATTTCGCTTTGTTCCTGCCATTTTTGCGATCATCTTCTTTACGCTCTTCGTCGGCGCATCGCCCTCGGTCGTTCGTGCCGCAATCATGGGCGGGCTCAGCCTCTTTGCGCTGCATGTCGGCCGTGAACGGCATTCGCTCATCGCCATACTTCTTGCTGCCGCGCTGATGGCGGCATGGAATCCCAAATTTCTCTGGTACGACGCGGGGTTTCAGCTCTCGTTCCTCGCCGTTTTCGGCCTCTCGTTCCTTGCGCCGTTTTTGGAACGTTTCTTCAAACCGATTCCCAATATCCTCGGTCTGCGCGAATCGCTCCAGATGACGATCGCGGCACAGATCACTGCGGTACCGCTCATCATCATTCTCTTCGGGCAGTTTTCCCTCGTCGCACCACTTGCGAACATCCTCGTTGCTCCGTTCATACCCATCGCCATGCTCTTTGGGTTCCTTGGGGCGCTCGTTGGTTTTCTTTCCGAACCTATGGGCCTCCTTGTTGCATATTTTGGGTGGGGAGCACTGGAAGCAGTGATCCGCATCGCGGAGTTTCTCGCGAAATTACCATACGCGTCGATATCGGTCTGATGTCTCACCACTCATACACATACACCCTCGGCCCCTCCTTCCCTTTTGGTTTGAAGAGATGCCACGAGGGCAGGGGACAACGCTCAACGAGGACCGGCTTCCTATCCGGCAATTCGAATCCATGGGAAATGATGCGCGTGCCTTTCTTCAGCTCTGCTTCCAACTTCTTCTGGAGCTTCGGCATCACTTCCGGAATCAGGTAGAGCAGAATCACATCGGCATCCGAAAGGTTTGCCCTAAGAAAATTTCCCAGCCGCACCGTTACATCCTGTTTCGAAAGGAGCACTCTGATTTTTGCCAGCATCCATACCCCAAGCGGGAGTTCGTAGCCGATGGCGCGGATATTCGGGTACTGCTTTTTAGCCGTAATCAAAAGCCTCGCATCGCCGCAGCCTAAATCGTACACGGTCTCATTTCCCTTTAAATTCGCCTTGCCGATCATAAACTCCACCACCTTCATGGGGCTTGGCACGTAGGGCACAAAGAGGATCAGGCTCGTCATCATCGTCACAAAAAGGATGAGCGAGAGGATCAGGATGCCGATGAGGACGAGGTCGGCGAGGAGGATGATCGGAGGATACACGATATTTGATGTTTTTTTTGGCAGCCCCACGGAGAATCGAACTCCGATTAACGGATTGAAAACCCGCTGTCCTAACCGTTAGACGATGGGGCCGTGATAAAAATGAGCGTGCCCGCATTCTACTCAAGAATGATTCCTCTGTGTATGAAAAATGATCGGGAATTTGGGGCAGTGCTCTCTTCGGACTTGGAGCGTGGATTGCAACGCCGGAAGATCTTGGTACGATGCTTTTATGGTGCGCGCGCAACGGGCTCCTCCTCATGTTCATTGTGGCGGCAACGGCAACGGCTGGAAGTCTGTTCTTTTCCGAGATCGCAGGATGGGTGCCGTGTAAGGATTGCTGGCTCCAGCGGATCTTTATGTATCCGCAGGCGGTGCTGCTTGCTCTTGCGCTCTGGAAGAAGGACAAGGGGATTGCTCCGTACATTCTGGCGCTGTGCCTCATTGGCGCTGCCATTTCCACGGATCACTACATCGATCAGGTGGAGGCGGCGTTCTTCCCCGAGCCAAGCGGGGAAGAGCTCGGTGCGCTCATGGAACCCTGCGACGCAACCGGCATTTCCTGCGCGGAGACCCAGATTGATTTCGCGTTTGGCTACATCACGATTCCCATGATGGCGCTCACGGCGTTTGTGCTGAATGCTCTCGGTTCGGTTGCTCTGCTTCGGAGGGAATAGGAGGAGCGGCAGGAGATGGAAAAGGCTATACGATCCCTGCGAACCTGAGCAGCATGAAAATGGCGACAACGCCGATGATGATGTAACCGATTTGTTTCAGCTTTGCGTCCATTGGCATGTAGCTGAAGATCAGCGCAATGACGAGGAGAACAATAAACGGTGTGATGGAGCCCATAAAAAAGGGGGAAAATAACGGGTTGAAAAATATTGACTAGGGTCTTCCGCTCTCGATGCCTCGTAACTTTACTTCCAGTGCGGTGACTTTTGTCTGCAAGTTGTTTTTGGCAACGGCGCGATGCCGGACTTCCGCAATGTAATCAGCCTGTATTTCTTTGGATGCATTCTCCAGTTCTTCACCTTCGCGCTTGAGTTCTGTCTGGTATTTCTGTTCCTTGCCCGCATTGACGCTCATCTGATGCTCCTTCTCTTTTTCCAATGTTGCCAGTTTTGCATTCTCCGTCCGCTTCTCGGCATCGCGGCGATCCTTTTTCACTTTTATTCCCGTCGTCCGGTTGCGATTCAGGCGCTCCTCATCCCCCACGATCGTGGTGATGCGCGACTGCAGGGGTGTGAGGTCGTCGGTCATAGGATGGCGGAGTATCTGTAGGAAGAAATGAATCTGTGATTATTGACTTAGGGGACCGGCGGTATGAAACAGGCGGTGCAGCTCGTTGCGTTCCTGATGGATGTTGCGGTGCGCAATTTCGTATACAGTATTGCTTCGGTCCGATGTCCGGTTCTTTTTATGCCACTCGCTGAGATGTGCTCTCACCGCATCGCGGTGGTACTGACGGTGGGTTTCGGTGCCGCGCCAGTCTGTGGAATGGAGAACGGCCCACTCGGGATTCGGTCCCTCGTAGAATCCGTTGTCCGGCTGATTCATTGTGGGGACCGGAACGGTTTGGGCGAAAGCCGGTGAAGCAATCGCGCTGAGGGAGGAGACTACAAAGCCGATGGTGAGGATATGGTTTTTCATAAATAGGTTTGGGGGTGAATACAGCAGTGATGACGGTTGAAGTACAACAAACTTACCGAAGTGCATGGAAACTGGCATATAATCCAGTGCCATGTCTTTCTACTTCTATCTCGCCCGCTGCGCAGATGGTTCTCTGTATTCAGGGTCCTGCCTTGATCTCAAAGCAAGGGAGGCGAAGCATAATGAGGGGAAGGGTGCAAAGTACACGCGCTCACGGAGACCTGTGGAGATCATCTACCACGAAGAATTCGCAACGCTCAAAGAAGCACGCCAGCGGGAAGCTTCCGTTAAGAACTTACAGAAAAACGAAAAGGAGCATCTGGTTTCAGCAAATCACCGAGTGAAGCGATAACGTAGTCGGCTTCCTCTTCCGCTCCCTTGGGGGTTTCCCTGAAGGGAATGAGGCAGCTCTTCATGCCGGCATTGCGCGCGGCGATGGGATCCACCGTTTGATCTCCGATGTAGAGGCACTCTGCAGGATCCACGCCAAGCTTTTTTGTAAGCAGCAATAATCCATAGGGATCCGGCTTCATGCGGTCGCCCGTATCGTCGTAGGTGATGATTGCTTTAAAGATATGAGAGAGCCTGAGCTTTGGCTCAAGTGCATCGATAAAGCTCCGCTTCGAGCCAGTCATGAGCCCAAGCGGAATCTTTGCGGCGCACTTTGCAAGAACTTCACCGGCGTTGCCGATCCATGCCACATTCTCCCCGAGGAGTTCGATGTAGAGATCATCCCTTTTGGGGTAGAACGCATCTCCAAGCGAGAGATCCAGACCGCACTTTTCCAGAATGCCTTTAAAGTGGAGACCTTTTTGGTAGTAGTCGCGTAGGAATGTTTCAGAGTCCATCGCGTACCCGAATTCCCTGAGCATGCGCACGTTCGCATCGATCCAGATTGGAATGCTGTCGATGAGAGTGCCGTCCAGATCGAAGAGGAGTGCTTCTATTTCGTGCTTTCGCATGGAGAAAGTATAATCCTTCTATGCATCTCAGTCCTGCAAGAAAAGGGGAACTCTTCATTTTTACCGAAGCGTTCCTCTGGAGTTTTTTTCCGGTGGTGACGCTCCTGAGCTACGGCACATTGATGCCTCTCTCTTCAGCTGCCATCAGCACGTTCATTTCCTCTCTCTTTTTTGCACTTGTCCTTACGATCCGGAAGCGCTGGCACGAGATTCTCGAGCAGTCGGCGTGGATGGATATCTTGCTTACGTCAGTCCTCATCGGGGTCATATTCTACGGACTTCTCTTCACGGCACTCAGGTTCACAACCGCTGGAAACGCCGCGATCATGGGGCAGATGGAGGTGTTTTTCTCTTTCCTTATTCTCGGGGTTTTCCTCAAGCATGAGCGAATCACCCTGCCGCATCTTCTCGGTGGTGCTGCCATGGTGCTCGGCGCTATGCTCATTTTATTGCCACAAGGCTCGGGATGGCATGTGGGGGATCTTCTCGTGATGCTTGCCACCGCAATTGCGCCGCTTGGCAACGTCTTTACGCAGCGGGCACGCCGGATTGTGAGCGCAGAGACCATTCTCTTTGTCCGCAGCATTATCAGTGGGCTGTGCTTTTTTCTCCTGTCGGTGTTCATGGAATCTCTTCCATCTTTCGATGCGGCGATCTCTTCCGCGATGTTTCTCTTCCTTAATGGATTTCTACTGCTTGGATTTTCCAAGATTCTTTGGATTGAAGCGACGAATCTGATTCCTATCACCAAGGCGATATCGCTGGCAAGCATCGGTCCATTCTTCACCCTCCTATTTGCGTATCTGCTGCTTCATGAACAAATGACGCCCATCCAAGCTCTCGGATTTTTGCCGATTTTCATCGGAGTGCTTCTCCTGACACGAAAATTCCCCGGAGAAAAAACAGAGAGTATGAAGATTCTAGGAGATCCTCACTGATACAGCCCCCGCACTTCGAAGAGCAGCCAGAAGCCGATGAGTCCGATAAGGAGGCCGATGAACATGGAGATCTTCAGCATTCCCATGCCGAGGAGCGAGAAAGAAAAATACGACATCAATGATCCTGCGGAGAGGATGGCAAAGAGGCCGAGGACTCCAAAGACGAGCGCGAGCCACGGGGCGATTTTTGCGAGGGTCTGGCGCCCGCTCTCCGGAATGTGCGGGGACTTGGCAAAGAGCGGTGCCATCCATTGCTCAAGTGCGCCCATATGCTTTTGCGTCTGGACATTCAGGGTGGAGAGTTTGCGTTTCCCTTCAAACGGCGATCACCCTCGGTCTTGGAGAGGATTGATCTGGTACAATCCAGAGTTGTCTTTCCCCCTCCTCTTATGACCGATATTTTCTATAACTACGGTGATCTCGGCGTCCTTGTTTTGCGCCTCTGCCTCGCTGCAATTTTCCTCGTCCATGGTCCAAAGAAGCTGAACGGTGCGCAGGGGAACTTCATGCTCTTCATTGGAGCGGCGGAGACTGCTGGCGGTATTGCGATGCTCCTTGGATTCCTCACGCAGCTCGCTGTGATCGGTCTTGGCATCATTATGATCGGCGCCATCTACAAGAAGATGAACGAGTGGCACGTGCCCTTTACCGCCATGGATAAAAGCGGGTGGGAGTTTGATCTCCTCATCCTTGGTGCGTGTATCACGCTCCTTACGCTTGGCGCAGGCGCATACAGCGTGGATGCAATGTGGTATTAATTTCAGCTCTTGGTCACGTCTTCAGCGATGGTCCGGACGCCCCTAGATTTCTCACCATGGTTTTTTCCGATCGCAAGATGTAATCCGTTTCGACATTCTTTTTCATTCAGCAGAGTGATTGATCCTGTCTGTGCCTGTAGGAGATCACAATGATATTTTTTGTTGTTCAAAATATGAACAGAATAAACGCCGTATTCGGGATGCGCTTGCTTCCGCAATCAATCAACGGCTCAATCGCGCAGTACTGATTCTTTCCACTCCATTCCATGACCCCCCTCACCGCCTCCTCCACGATCCAATCCGCCATCAAGTCCATCCATCCAAAATCCAGACTGGAGAACTTTTCGTTCCTGCCGAAGATAGAAACCGCGCAGGATGTAATCAATTTTGCGAAGGAGCATGAGTGTACGGTAATGGATCTCACATTCGTGGATGTACCGGGCACATTGCAGCACACGAGTAAGCCGATTCATGAGTTGGAGGATGTTCTGCGAGAGGGCGCGGGGTTCGATGGTTCCAGCATCCGCGGGTTCCAGCAGATTCAGGAATCCGACATGCTGTTGATTCCGGATCCTACAACTGCCTACCTTGATCCTTTTAGCGCGGAGCCGACGCTTTCGCTCCTCTGCGATGTCCGCGACCCGTTTTCCACGGCGCTCTACGACCGCAGCCCACGCACGATCGCGCGCAGGGCGGTCGAGATGCTCACGAAGAGCGGCATTGCGGATACCGCCTACTTTGGACCGGAGGCGGAGTTCTTCATCTTCGATCACGTGAGTTACGACGCGGGGACGGCGAGCGCGCACTACATGGTGGATAGCGAGGAGGCGATATGGAACTCCGGAAGCGGGGAAGCA
>Ga0209542_10010980_pt1 | contig 16172 bp, 14 predicted proteins | sample RifCSPhighO2_01_FD_184028 | JGI IMG/M metagenome (GOLD analysis project Ga0209542, IMG submission 184028) | Soil microbial communities from Rifle, Colorado - Rifle CSP2_plank highO2_0.1 (SPAdes) (version 2) | ecosystem: Environmental > Terrestrial > Deep subsurface > Rock core/Sediment ... | reverse complement strand
ATTCACCGAGTTTTCCAAAGAAGAGCTGATGGAACTAAACAGCGCGATATGGAAGGCGAAGAAAGACAAAGGCCTGTCACTGAAGGCAGAAATAGCAGAAGCGTCGATACCTGATAGTTTCAAGATAATAGAAAAGGATTTCATGATAACACACGGGATCAAGAAAATAAGTTATGGGAAATTTGAACTAAAAGCATAGAAAAAAGACAGGATAGGGTAAAAGAAAAGGTATGCCAAGCGCGTTTCCTTGGTTATGGTTGTGATAAATCATGTCAACGCTTTCACTAAAGAAACTCATAAGACAACTGGCTGCCATAAAGGGCAGGCATACTGAACTAGTTACAGTTTACATTCCGGTCGGAGCAAATTTACACGACGTCGCTACGCAGCTGCGCAACGAGCAGAGCACGGCCGAGAACATCAAGTCAAAGCCTGTGAGAAAAAACGTTACAGCCTCACTAGACAAGATAATACGCCATATGCAGCTTTACAGGAAAACCCCGCCAAACGGCGTAGCATTTTTTTGCGGCAACGTATCACAGAAGGAGGGCGCGGCTGATATAGAACTATGGGTGATAGAGCCCCCTGAAGAAATAAAAGTCAAGATGTACTGGTGCGACCAGCGTTTCGTGATGGAGCCGCTGGAGGATATGGTAAAGGAAAGAGAGATCTACGGAATAATTTGCCTTGACAAGAACGAAGCAAACATAGCTCTTCTAATCGGAAAGAGAATAGAAGAGGTATTTCACAAGGAATCAATAGTGCCCGGAAAAACGCGCGCCGGCGGGCAATGTCTTTCACCAGATACGTTGGTCCAAATGAGTGACGGCAGTATAATAGAAATAGACAAAGTAAGTAACCCCCACATTGTCAAATCCGTGGACTTTTCTAATACAAACCTAACAAATAAGCCTGTTATAGAAAAATGGGAAACTCAAAAGAATTCAAAATATATAATAACAACCAAATGCCCAACGATACAAATAGAATCCTCAAAGGACCACACATTTTTCAGATGGGGCAATAAAATAGAAGAAGTTCCAGCAGGCAAGTTGAAGAAAGATGAATTTTTGCTGATACCAGAAAAAATAGATGTTGAGGGACAAATTCAAAGCCTTGATGTATCAAATCTCTATAATTCCTACAAAATAAGTGAAGAAGGGAGAAACCACATAAAAATTAGGAGAGAAACGTTAAAATTGTTGCAAAAGGATCTTGCACAAAAATCCAACGTAACACAAACAGCCATATCCGTTATTGAACTTGGCAAAAGGGATATAAAAATAAACTTTCTGAAAAATTTATGTAAAAATTTAGAACTAGAAACAGACTCCTTTATAAGACAATTCTGCGTGCCTGTAAAGGACATAAGATTGCCGAAGATTTTAGAAGAGAACCTAGCCAATTTTCTGGGTTATTTTGCCGGTGACGGTTCGTTCGAAAATGAAAGATTATCACTATTCGATGCAAATAAACAAATAATAGAATTTTACAGTAATTTAGCAAAAAATATTTTTAATTGCAACTCATCCATAACTCATAGAGAAAACAAAGGACACTATGTGTCTAGAATATACGGAAAGCCAATAATAAAAATGATAAAAAGTGAATTCCCTGAACTGAAATATGCAACCAATACCGTAATTCCAATAAAAATCTTAAAATCGCCCAATAGTGTACTTGCGGCTTTTTTGAAAGGACTATTTGATGCAGAGGGATATGTAAACAAAGAAAGAGGCATAGGATTAGGCATAAACAATAAGAAAATGGCCAAACAGATACAGATGTCATTATTAAGGTTCGGAATATTGGCATCTGTCGTGGAGTACAACAATGAAAGAAACCCCTACAGTAAAAAGCCCAGGTTTACAGTAGGAATAACAGAAAGAAAATCGCTAGAAATTTTTCTCAATTTCATAGGATTTAATGCTGTATATAAGGATAAAACTTTAAGAGTTGTTATAAAAAATAAATCAGGAACAAGTTACACTAGACAAATATTTTTAACAGGGAGAAATATAAGAAAAATAATAGAATCAGAAGGCTATAAAGTATCGGATTTCCCAAAAGTTACTAATTTCTTTAGGAACGAAAGGTTAATGAGCAAAGATGTATTCAAAAATTCTATTATAAACGAAGTTAAAAACAACAAAAATTTATACAAAAAACTTGAAACAGTACTGAATTACAACCTTATTCCTGTGAAGATAACGTCAATTAAAAAAGTAGAGGAAAATTTAAAAATGGTTGATATAGAGGTTAAGAACTCCAACTTTATTGCTAACGGCATTGTTGTTCATAATAGTTCTGCACGTTTCTCGCGTATCCGTGAAGGATTGCTGAATGACTGGCTGAAAAGTGTCGGCGAAGCAGCAAATAAAACGTTCATGGGTAACAAAGAAGTCCTTGGAATTATCGTCTCTGGAAGCGGCCCGATAAAAGAAATGTTCATGAAAGAGGATTACATGTTTGCCGACGTAAAGAAAAAGGTGATAGGAATAATCGACACAGGATATACTGGCGACCAGGGCCTGCAGGAAACCGTTGAAAAATCCGACGAGCTGCTGAAGGAAGCCGGGGTAACGAAGGAGAAGAAACTACTGCAAAGTTTCTTCAACGAACTTCAAAAGCCGCACGGCCGTGTAGTGTACGGGGCGGAAAAAGTGGTAAAAACGACGGAAACAGGCGCGGTCGACAGGATAATAGTCAGCGAAACCTCAACATTGAGGGCATATGAGCTCCTTCGTGGCGATGAAAAGAAAATAATATTCAGCGACAAGAAACCAAGCGAGCCAGGCTGGGATTTGATGGGCGAGAAAGATCTCATAGACTTTTTTGAGGAACTTGCAGAAAGCTACGGAAGCAGGGTCATACCGGTATCAGCAGATACGCGAGAAGGCAAGCAGTTTCTTGAATTAGGCGGAGTCGGCGCGCTGTTAAGATATAACATATAGTGGCTTGTCTGTGAATATCTTATAAAGACTCAGGTTATCAGCTAATTCAATGGCACGAGAACCTGTAAGGCCGGGCAAGGTAGCAACTTATCTCAATTGCCCCTATCAATATCTTCTTGATCAACGAATACGCGATTCAGCCCTTCCCATGACCGGATTCGCAGCAAAAAATTATTGGCTTGACGATGCCTTTCAAAAGCTTTTTCCTGACGAACGCCATGTAGGCCCTGATTTGGCGGATATCGAATCTCTTCGTGGTGAGGAACTGGCAAAATATCTCAAATTCCATTCACCTAATTCATTTGCAAGTGCAGTAAGCGGACGTTGGAAAAGTTATGTGGCACAGGAAAACGGAACGCTTCAGGGTGGAAGGAAAATTGTCTGGTTATATGAAAATCAGTGGTGGAAAGCGGCACGCGAGATAGCTGACGCATGTCACAATTATTATAGTTTCCTGATGGAAGAAGGTCCGCCCGTACTTGTTTTTACAGGTAAAGGTGCAACTACTGAAAGAAAATTAGCGTTCTTCCATGATGGCAGGAAGTATGTAGTGCCGGTAAGTTTCATAAGAAAAGGTCTCGTCATAGGCGAATATGGAACAAAAAAAGTCACGCAGAAAGATCTCGACAAGGACTGGAGGGTCACGCTAGAACTTTTGGCATTTTCTACGCTAGCACGTGACGAAGAGGCTTATCGTATAAAGTGGGGTATTAGTGATCAAGTGGTTGACGCATGGGGTCATACCGGTTATTCTATCGGCCCTGAAATAACTTACAGATACTATTCCCTTTCAGACGGCACAAGAATGGAAACAAGACGAACTGACGACGATTTGCCAGAGATGTTAGAGCAGATAGAAGCGGCAAGAACTGGAATCGCCAAAAAAGATTTTACTGCAAGACCAAAACGCGATAACTGTTCAGTATGCAGATTCAATGTGATGGACGAGGGCAATAGTGTTATATGTAGTAAGAAACATCCGGATACACCAACACCAAGACCAATGCAGGAATTTGCGGTCGCATTAAAGTTCTAGCACGTCGCCAAGCCTCGGTGTCCATATTCTTCCGTTAAATCCCATATCATGAAACATTTCCGGGTTAATTGTATGTATCGGTACTAGAGTTCTTGGATTTATTGAGTTGATTACATACGCAGTTTCTTCCATGCTCATATGACCCGTGACGTGTCTCTGGGGAACGTTATATTTTTCCGTAGGCTCAGGATCGGGTCTGAACAAGTCCAGCTGTCGTCCTTTGCCGCGTGAAGCATAAAATGCCAAGTTCTTATCTTCATCATCCAATAAGTTGAATCTCCTGAGCCAGCTCTCAAGAACGTTTTCTCCGAGTTCCATTTCCTCCGTGTAAGGCTCAGGGTGTGCACGTATGTATATGCTCCCCTTCGGAGGCTCGATCTCTATCAGGTCGTCAAGTATCGCACCTGAAAGGCAAAGAATATAATCACGCGGGTTTTTATTCAGTTCCGCGCTCGAGACGCGGTTATCATGGTCTACATATTGTCTTTCCCATCTGTAGTAGTCACCTTCTTCGCCGTCCTGTCCGGTATCCAGCAATCCTTTGCCTTTTTTCGGCACATATACTCCTATATTTTTTAGATGAGTACGGGGAAATCCAAAATCACCGTTAAATAAATCCAATAAGTAAGCTTGTTTAGTGCTTATCACCAGTTTTCTTTTCGATTTTTTAGCAACATTAAAGAGAGTAAGTACACGGTCAAGGTCGCGCGGCGCATAGCTTATCACAACCAGACCGTCTTTGTCCTCAATAACTGATTGAATATCTTCTCCTACGTCGTCCTCAGTACCGTAGTGTGTCTTCCATATCAACGAGCCTTCGCAAAGCAGATAGTCAGGACTGGCTTTTGCCGCGATGCGTACAAAATTCTCCGTTTCCTGCGGCCGCCTTCCACGCATCCTGAGGTCTGCCGAGTATACTATTTTGCCTTTGGATGTATGTATGATGAATGCGCACGTTCCGGGCATCGAATGGTCGACATATATCGGCTCGAATGTTATACTACCAATAGTGAAAGGTTTCGGCGGTTCAATAAGCCGTGTATCGCGACTTACTGTGACTTCGTCGCCCTGCATCCATCTTTTTTTGTCACTTGAAGTGCTTTCTGTCTGGCCGTAGGCATACTTGAAATCTACATACTCAGAGTATTGCATGCCAGTTGTCTGTTGCATCGAGAAAAGTATCCGTTTCGTATGTTTGTCCATGTAAACAGGTATATCATGTCTGAGAAAATGCAGAAAGTAAGCATGGTCAAGATGCGCATGGCTCAAGACAAATGCATCCAGAGTCGGTCTTGACGTAGGTTCGCGACCGATATGCCTCAGATAATCTTGCCTGTATACACCGTCGAAATCAGGAACTGCAGAAAAGTCTGGACATAAACCAAGTTTCGTAAGATCTCTAAGGGCGCGATACTTTGGCGGTCCCTGAGGAAACAAATATAGTTTTCCCCAGCGATCAAAGTTGATGCCGAAATCGAGCATCACGTTAGTGCATCTGTCGCTAATAAGGAATTGATTGCCGCCGAGCTCTCTGGCCCCTCCATAGAATGTAATTGACGCCATGGGAGAAACTTGTAAGCAATACTTTAGTAGCAAAGAGAGCGAACATTACGGAAGTATAACAAAAAAATATCAGAAGCATTACAAAACTGTCAAATGTTTTATAGATAGGCCAGAAGTAATTTGGATGCCAAGAACCATACTGCTCGATTTCGACGGCACACTCACAGATGTAGAAGAGGAAGCGAAGCCATTTTTAGTAGAGTGGAATATTCTTCTTTCACAGGCGACAGGAATACCAGCTTCAACACTTCTTGAAGGAACTGAAAAGGTAAAATCAGAAGTCTTGTCAGACCCAAATTGGTACGGATGGAAAGTAAACGGTCACATTGTAGCGCCTGCCACAGCAGACCCTTATGTTCTTGCCACAACATTATATCAGATTCTATTTGATAGAATAGAAAAGAATGGTAGTTATGATATTTCAAGTTTCCAAAGATCACGCGACCAGACAATGCAGGGGATATTCAAAGAAGCATATAAAAAAGCAGGAATAGTATTTCTTGAAGGTTCACGAGATTTTCTTGAGACACTTATAAAATATTTATCTGTCAGGGTTGTGACAAATTCAGACGCAAGCAATGTAAGGAATAAGCTCCAAAGACTTACAGACTATCCAGTGGGAGTTATTGGAGATGCAAAAAAGTATGATGTACCAGCTTCACCAGACCCAGAGTTTACACACATCAAAGGTCTGGATAGGAAGGTTTTCCTTACGAGACCCAACTACAGAAAAATTCTTGACGAATTCGACCCAAAAGAAACAGCAGTAGTAGGCGACATATACGAGCTGGATCTTGCACTACCAGAGCATATGGGCTTTACAGTAGTGCAAATTGCAACTCCTAACACCCCGTCATATGAAATAGCACACCATGAAGGCCGTCCAAGGAACTTCTTCGCACGAAATTACTCAGAAGCACTGGGATTTCTTTTTGGTTAAATTGTTTTTTTGTTCTTCAACCTTCTCTGCACAGCATCGCCCTGCAGCTCACGCAGCGCGTCCGAAGCAATCCATTTTGCTGATTTTGAGTCCATCAACTTTATGTCTTTGGCCACCTTTATTGCTTCCTTGTTCAAAGCAGGATTGCGCTTTCCTATCTCCCTCAGCGCCCAGTTATAGCTCTACAGGTTAATAATCTGGTATTATACACCTGTGAGCTATATGTAAACAAGTAAAAATCATATCCAGAATCTTTACTTGTTTAACTATAACAGCTTTCTTCACAAAATTCCTGTCGTCTCCTGCTTCTCTTTTGATTATAGGCAATAATCTAATGAACTTGCTATCTTCAGCCTTCTTGTCGTGCACTGCCAAGTATGCAATTAGTGCAAAGCCGGCGCGTTTTTCATATTCTCTCTCACGAGACGTCCATTCAGTGGCTTTCTTGTATGCAAATAGCGTCTTGTCAAACAGGTTGCAGCATGCATGGTCGCAGATGTCCCAAGCATCAAAGTCTTTTATCCAGCTATCCATTTGCTTTTCCGTTACATGTTGCGGTTGGTCAATCATCGTAGCAAGTACACGCGCTTCGTGTACGCCCGTTTTCCACAAATCTTGCGCGAGTAGGTGGTCCTTACCTACTTCTTTTGCAAGTTTTCTTATGTCAGGCACGGATACACTTAGCATCCTGCTTCCGATGATAGCAAATCTCTCATTACTCTCACGTTTTTCTTGGGAAGAAAGAGTCTTTAGCTTCTTCACTGCATCTTTGACATTCATTATGAACTATTGAAAAAGAAAGTAATCAAACAGTGATATTAACCACAGGCGCGTTCTCTGCGCCCGGTGTTGTTGCTTCGAAGTACGTTCGTCCAGCAAAGCCGAACCATCTTGCTATCACATTCGACGGGAACAGCAATGTCGCCGTGTTGTACTGTCTTACTGCATCATTGTACCTCGTTCTTGCAACGGATATCATATTCTCCGTCTCAGCTAACGAGTCCTGTAAAGCTATGAACTGTTCGCTGGCACGAAGCTGTGGGTAGTTTTCAGTTATCAGCAGTAGTTTGGAAAGTGTAGACTCGAACTGGTTGGCCGTTTGCACTTGCTGCTCTGCGCTGGCTGATGTCTGCCATTGGCTTCGCAGTGCAGTTATCTCTGTCAGCGTCTCCTGCTCGAACTGCGCATAGCTCTGCACGACATTGACAAGATTAGGTATCAAATCGATTCTGCGCTGGTACTGTGTCTCGACGTTTGCCCAGGAGTTGTCAACGCCCTGGTTGAGACGTACAAGGTTGTTGTAGGCACCCCACACGGTACCGATCAGGATAAGAAAAATAAGTACGACTATTCCAATTCCGATCCACCTCATCGGTAATTTGTTTTGCGCCATGGGTATCACTTGATTGAATAAGATTAAAAAGGTTTTAACGACCCGCGCCCCCACCTGAGTCGCCGCCAATGGCACGTCTATGATTTTTTCTTTCGTTCTGTTTCCGCCAGTTCATCATACTTTTCCTGCCCTAAGATTTTTATCAGCTGGTTCTTGTATTCTTTTCTGAGTTCTTTTATGAAATCTTGTGGTATGTCAACTTTATAATTGTCCTTCAAGTCGTCGACAAAATCGAAAAGAAGCACAACAAAGGCTTTCTTGCCATTCGCCGCCTGCCATTTCGCCTCTTCCAGAATCACGTCCCAGTTTATTTTCCTCGAATTTATTATATCGACGGCGTCTTTTCTGTCGCCTGCCCGGTCAGTCGCACACTTAAGCGCAATTATATCTTCAGGCGAAACGACGTTCACTATAAGGTTTGAAAATTCATGTTTTTCTCTTATTCTTGCCACCATGCCGTGGGAAAATTTTGTAGTGATTATGTTGGTCAAAAATAAGTCGAACCTGTCATTTTTTCGCTCCATAAGTATGCAGCCTTCATCGGCGTTGTGCTTCAGTGTTTTATGTGATTTTCGTGCGAATCCCGTTTCTTTTAGCGTTTCTATAAAGTGTTTTCTTTCCACCTCATTTGTAAACACAAGGTCCACATCCTTTGTAGCGGTTTTGAATCCGTAGAACAGCATCGCGGAGCCGCCTATTACGTAACATTCTGTTTTTTTCCTCAGCAAGCCCCCAACCAGCTTGAAAATCTCCATTTGCTCTTCGACACCTGTCATTAATATCGCTCCATGTCACTTTTGTTGAAAGGGATATGAATTTCCCATTTTTTTTCTATATCCAGAAAATCCCTGCTTCTCATGTTTGGGACTATAAATTTTTCCATTGTCTTCGCGTTCATGAAAGCATTCGCCGTTCTTTTGTCAATCCGGCGCACGCGCATGTATTTTCTTGCAAGTTCGTAAAGCGCGCCAACCGCTTTCTGTACGCCCCTTGCATTGGCGTGCCTGTTGAGTTCGGGCCAGTCTTCAACCAGCCTGAAAAGATGCATTGCAGCAAGTATAATTCTGAAATCTTTTGTTTCAATCGCCCTCGGTATAGCATCCTCGGCAGTAATTTTATCATGGATCACGTACCTGTACGGTTCGCGCACCTTTATCGGGGAGTGCTTGTTGATGAAATCGTACAGCTCAGTACCGCTTTTCTTGACAAATTTCACGCCGGATATTTCGTAGAGGCGTATTTTGCCTTTCCCCCTGCTGGTCCTTACGTAACCATATTTTTTCAGTTTTGAAATATAATTTACAGCTGTCCGTCGGCCTACGCCGAGTGTTTTGGCTGCGCTTGAAACTGTTTGCAGCCCTTCTAAGTTTTTTGCCATCTTGTCGTAATTCATTTTACATCACATTTTTTAAATCTATTATATGATGTAAACCTTTATATATTTAAAGATTATGGTATTTAATGTGTTTATCTCCCCGCTCCGCCGCCGCCTGAGCCTCCGCCACCAAATCCTCCGAAGCCACCGCCTCCTCCGCCCCCTATCAGGACAGGCGCGTAGCGCTTCTTTTTTGATATTGTCCGGCCGCATTTCTTGCACGTGCATGTGTCGCCTGAGCATTTCAACGGGCCGAAGCAGTAAGGGCATCTGCTGCTCATGACCATTGAAACGATAAAGAATACAAAGAAGATCGCCAGCGTCCAGTTCGAGAAGAATATCCATGAAATTATATTTAATGGAAAATTTATCATGAAATCAGAAGTCTGCGACTGTTGGCCAGGAACGTAGTCCGTCAGTTGGTCGGACAAGCCGCTTAGGATCGTATCGAGTGCAGCCTCATAATCGCCTTGCTCGTAGTAAGGCAGCGCCTCGTCCAATATGCGTCCGGCTTCCGCGCCTGTAATATAGCCCTGAAGGCCGTAGCCGACCTCGATGCGCAATCTGTTTCCAACGGTGCCGTTCTCCACAATAAGAATAAGCAGCCCGTTATCCTCGCCTTTCTTGCCTATGTCCCATTCTTCAAACAACTCTACGCCGTAGGTAAATAGCGTCTGGTCTTCTGGCAAGCTGTCAAGTGTAACAACGGCAACTTCGATGGTCGTGTTTTCCTTGTAAACCCGCAGTTCGTCCTCGAATTCTGCGCTGTTCGGCAGTATCCCGGCGAAATCATTTACGTAGCCAGCGGGCCTCGGAAAAGCAGCAAAAGCTATAGAAGAAAGAGTAATTATAATCAGGATCCATAGGCCGATTTTCTGTTTCATTTTTTCACGTCTAACCGCTGTATAGCAGAGAGTATATTTCTAAAGGATTTAACCTGCAAATCGGCGCCTTTCACTTTTGTCTTGGAGTAGTGGATATATTTCATGCCGGCAGCTTTTGCGGCTATCATATCTGATATTCCGTCGCCGATGTAAACAGCTTCAGATGGTTTTACTTTCATTCTTTTAGCGGCAAGCAGGAGCGGTTCAGGCTCGGGCTTGTGTTTTTCTGTATCCTCGTACATAATCACTGTGTCAAAATACTCCCTCATTTTGGATACTTCAAAGAAAATGTTGATTCCTCTTTCTATCCTGTTGGTTACAATACCTAACTTATATTTTTGTTTTAATTTTTTTATTGTCCCGAGACTATCGGCGGGCATCTTCAGCAATCCGTTTGGATAAGGAAAAGTATGGCCCTTCTTCCATATTTCGGTTATTTTTTCTTCGGATTTCTCTTTTGTTAATAATCTTATAGTATCCAGCATATTTGCATGAAATATGTTTGCTAATTCATTTTTGGGAGGTTTTTTGTAACCTGAATTCTTGATTAGTTCCTGAAAGAATTTTGTATTAGCGTCGAAAGAATCCAGAAGCACGCCATCAACATCGAATAGAACCACTCTTATCATTTCATCAAATCCCAAAAAATCTTTTTGCGTTTTCAGCTGTTTGCTCTAATATCCCTTCCTTTGGCATTCCCAGCACTCCGGAGAGCACTTCAGCACTGCGCTCGATCTTCCACGGCCTGTTAGCCAGTTCGTGACTGTCCGGATCCAGCCACGGCGAATCTGTCTCGAGCACAAGCTGGTCTAACGGCACGATCTTGGCAAGTCTCTGATGCTTGAAGCTCTTTACAAGAACAGTAGCAAGAGAGATCATCCAGCCTTGCGCTATGCATGTCTTCAGCTGCGACTCGCTGCCCGAGAAGCAGTGCATCATCACTTTGTCACATTCCATTTCAGAAAGTATTTTTATCGCATCGCCTATGCCGTCATTATTGCCGTCCTTGTTGTCGCGGCCGTTCCTTGAATGGATGACTAAAGGCAATCCAAGCTCCTTACTGAGATGTATGAACTTGACGAATATTTCTTTGGATTTTTCCTGGTCTTCTGTTTTTGTTATCCACGTATAATCAAGACCGACTTCTCCCACAGCTGATATGTAGTCTTTGTTTTTCCTAATGAAATCTATATACTCTTCAATATCGCTGTCACTATATTTGTTCATTATCTCCGGATGAAAGCCAAGGCATATGTAAACGAAATCCTGATATTTCTTTTTCATTTCAATAATCTTTTCCTTATCCGCTATGTCGGCTATTGATGTTACAACGGCGGTCATGCCTTTCTTCTTAGCTTCGGATACAACATCGTCGGCATCCATGTGCTCCAGATGGCAGTGAGCGTCTATCATGGAGAAGAATTAGATACCAAGCTTAAGTTCTTTTATGGCCGTGCTCGCCAGTAAGCGGGACGAAGGAATAGAAGCCCAAGAAAGTTTCCTTTGTCTTGCCGTTTTTCCTTTCAATAAGAAGCATCCTATCCACGACAGGTATGACAAGTCTGCCACCATCTTTCAGCTGCGCAATCAAAGGTTTCGGAATGGCCGGTGCGCTTGCAGTTACAACAATGCGATCGTATGGTTTTTCAGGAGAATATCCAAGGGAGCCGTCCACGCTCAATAGATTGACATTTTTGTATGCCTTCAGGTTATTTTTGGCGAATTCAAAGAGCTCCGGTATTATTTCCGTGGTTATAACTTTTCCCTTTGGGCCAACAACCTCCGAGAGTATTGCAGCCTGATAACCGCTGCCAGCTCCGACCTCAAGAATTTTCTGGCCTCTTGACGGCTGCAGTGCTTCTGTCATGGCGGCTACCGTGAGGGGCTGCGATATCGTCTGACCAGCGGCTATTGGGAGCGGATAATTATCGTAGGCATATTTCCTGTATTCAATCGGCACGAAGTCCTCGCGTGGCACTGACCTGAACGCGTCTATCACCTGTTTGGTCTTGAGCGCGCCGCAACCGATCAGTTCCTGTATCAGCTCGTCTTTATTCATGAATTTAACTAGAAAGAAAATTATTAGAGGCCAAATCATCAGAGGAAATTTATCCCGCACTTGTATTTCCTACGATCCTATCCGCCGCCAAGTATCGTGTCTATATCCTGCAGGGTGCTTCCGACGTTTTGCACGTCCGTGCTTACGTTTGTAACGGCCTGACTTACTTCTTCCGATGTTTTTATGTCACCGCCGCTCTGTTGTGTGCAGCCGCCAATAAACATCACTACAACAAGTACAACCGCTACAATCAAAATTGCTTTCTTGTTCATTCTATCACCCCGAAGGTGTCTGCTGCGGAATTGCAACTGGTGCTACAGTCTGTACAGTTGGGACTCGTGATGTGGTATAATTCCCTAAAAGTCCGACTATGTTACCACTGCAGTACGGAAATATATCCGTCTGAGGATTTCTCACACCAAGTGCATAATTCTGTATCTTGCATGTCATCTCGTAAGGCGGGCTTATGCCGGCGCCTGCAGGCACTTTGTTTTCAGCCATAACAACATGCATGGTGCACGTATCATCTTCCAGGCCCTTTACTTCAACAAAAATTCCGTCTTCAGGCCTGAATGTCGAAGGCTGGCACAGACGGAAAGTCCTGTCAAAACAGCCGCTATCTGTCCCGCAATTCTTTATCGTCCCGTTCTTTATTTCCTCTACGTCAGTGCCGCTGCTTAACATCACGAAGAGTATATCCTTGAGCATAACATCTTTTATGTATTTTAGATCCTGTTTTATTTCAAGGATGTCGTCAACCGTAACTGTGTTTGCGCGGTCCCGTAATTTTGTTCTGATTTCGTCGACCTTATCCTTCGCGGTTGAGAACATGCCGGACACACGACGGAATCGCCTCTCATCGCCTGAGCCTGTCGACTTATAATAATCAGCGATATCATTTGTCTTTTTTGCAAGCTTGTCAAGCTGAATCTTAAGATCTTCAAGTTTGAATGCTATAGAAAGCAGTTCTGTCGAATCCGGAACTTCCTTTACATCCTCGACAAACGACTGCGACTCATCGCCCCTTGCCAAGCACTGACTAAAGGCTACACACCCGCTACTGTCGCGCCTTACAACGAACTGGCCGCCCTTTTCGCCGCATGAGGCATAGGCCTCTTTAGGCAAGTCCTTCTGGCATTCGCCACCACGGCTACATCTTAGGTACTGACAGCCGTTCTGATCGGACTCAGAAACAATCTGGCCGCCGTTAGCACTGCATTCGTCCGCTGCACTTTTCTTTTGGGATTCAGGAATATAACTACATGCCTGCCTTGCTTCTTGCAAACATTTTCCTATCTTGCAGCCATTTTCAAAACTGACAAAGCCCTGCAATCCAGCCTGTTCGCATTTTTTCAGCGATTGTGAAACTTCTTCAGGCAATGGGCACATGACAGGCGTCGCAAAAACAGGGCTTTGCGCGCGTTGGCCGCCAAACTGACAGTCGAATATCTGACAGCCACTTGGATCATTTCTGAATACAGGTATGCCGCCGTGATCACTGCATTTAATTCTTACTGTCTCCTCTGAAATAACAGAACATCTGGGTTGTTCGCAGATAATACGAATAAAGCCTGTAGCACTATCAGTTTCCTGCCTGCAATTAGGGGGCAAGTCTCTCGTAGGTATGGAACATGTGCCGCACGAACATCCGAACTCAGTCCTCTGGCACGTAACACTAGATCCATCCGAACACTGCTGTTTTAATGGGCATTCTCCTCCTATACAATCTTTGCAAGCGACTGCATCTTCACCTTTGTCGCAGACGCCGTTGTAATTGCACACAGGCCGGCTCTGGCAATACGTGGCGATTACATTGCCACTCCCGTCATATTTACACTCGCAGCCCGCTGGACAAGCAATGCCCCCGCCGCCTCCTCCACCACTGCTTCCGCTACCGGAGCCGCTGCCAACGGTATAAGGTTTGCACACGCCGCCGGAACAGCCGTATGGACACGAATATGTGGAAAAAGGATAAGAGCATGCGCCGTTGCTGCATGTGCCCGAAGAGTAATACGATCTTACATTACTACCATCGCATGTGGTAGAAGGTGGTGAATTGCATACAATATTGGCACATGAATTTGTTTCATTTGTTAAATTTTGCGTTGGGACTTGTTGAGTATTATTTGTTGGTGTTGGCGCTGGAGAATATATTTGGCACTTTGTCTCATGGTACTGGTAAGTGTTTCCAGACTGGTCCAGACAACACGATCCGTATTGTTCATAGCTTGCTGGACCGCACATGCATGCAGATGTTATAGATGTGTTCAGTGTGCAGTTAACTAAAGGATTTGCAACACATTGGAATTGGCCCCCATTTGATGGGGAGAAGCCGCATATTTTGCCCGATGCACCACAGTCTTCTAACACCCCGGACTCTGTATATTGATAATTGCAGGTTCCTGACTGGCACTTGGGAACTACCTGATACTTCATCCTTTTTGTATATAACGACGCCCCCGAGGGCCCGCAGAAGGTCGCTCCGCTCGATGGAAAGTACGGCGTCCCGCAGTCAGAATCAACAGAGCAGCTACTAGTCTGACTAGTCTGATTAACAATACTGAATGTTGCATCACTATAGTCGTAGACGTTGGCTGTCAATGGGTCGCAATTATCTTTTGAAGAAAGTGAAGTGCACGTCGAAATTTTCACTTTATAGTTTCCGACAGGAATATACGTAGGTATTGTCCAGCTAGCCGAGCCTGGATTTCCGTCGAAATTTACAAGGTTTGTTATCCAGTTGCCCGCCGTACCTTGCAAATCCAGCCTCGTGTAATTCACCCCGGAAGACGTCCACGTTATTGTATGAGTAGAACCAAGCTGCCATGTTTCGCCTCCGTTGGGGGACGTGACCGTTATATTTGGCGCGGCGGTGCATGCCCCATTACTGCAACCATTCGGGCATCTATAACCATACGCCTGGAGCTTTCCGCTTGGATCGCAATAGGCCTCGTTTAGCTGGTATGCATTCCAGTATGAATTCCAAATGCAATAGTCATAGTATGTCGAATACCCGTCTGTCGTCGGCTTTGTCGTACCCGGATCTGGCTCCTGGCCATAAATTACATTATAGCCATACGCAGCGCCGGCATACACGCCTTTTCCGACTCCTTTTACAAAAGCATCGATTCCCCCGTCAGAATCAGTGCATGGGAGCGCAAGTACTTGTAAATTATAATACCATAGTCCATGTTGTACCCCGCCACCAGAGGAATCAATAACTAAATATGTATATGTCCATGGCGTCGTATTGATTGGAACGGATATTGTCATTGTTGAGCTGCATGTCGGATTGCATGAAGACGGACTGAACGAGCAAGACCCGCCACCCGGTAAACCCCGACATGAAAGGGTGACGGGTTGAGATGTGCCATTTAGTAAAGTTAAGCTTACTGCAATTGTAGTCGAGCCGCCAGCGGTTACTGGTATTATTGCTCCAGTAGATGGACTCGAGGAAACAGAATAGTCGAATGTCTCATTTTGTGCAAAGGCATTCCCAGAAATAGCCAGAACAAATACAACCAATAAAGGTGCGAAAATCGCCTTCCGCATTTTTAACTATCATCGCGGACGGTATAAATAACTCATATTTGCCCGTAATTTGGAAAAATCACGAGCTAGAACAAGGCACCAGCGTTTTAGCGAACGACAGTGAGTCACCATGGTAATAGGTTTTCTTTCCATAGAGGGTTTCTTTTCCCAACTCGAGGAAAGCAAAGCTTTCCTGAGTCTCCAGAAGACTTACGTCTTCTGCGAGAAAGAAAGGCTCTAGAATTCCCAAGTCTCGATGAACCTGTCGACGATGCTGTCTAGGAAGCTTGTCTTGTGTTCCACAATGTATTTTACTATCAGTTCCGGGTCCTTGACCTTATAGATCCTGAACCGCCCTTTCTTGGTCTGTGCAATAACGTTTTTCTGCTGCAACTGCTTGAGGTACCACGACAGCGTTGAAAGCGATATGCCTGTCG
>Ga0209542_10010978_pt1 | contig 16175 bp, 20 predicted proteins | sample RifCSPhighO2_01_FD_184028 | JGI IMG/M metagenome (GOLD analysis project Ga0209542, IMG submission 184028) | Soil microbial communities from Rifle, Colorado - Rifle CSP2_plank highO2_0.1 (SPAdes) (version 2) | ecosystem: Environmental > Terrestrial > Deep subsurface > Rock core/Sediment ... | reverse complement strand
AGAGGCATTATTGATTAAAAAACTAGTGATATAAAAAACCTTTTATTTTTTATCTTTTCAATATGGAGTCTTTTTGGGAATTGTAGAAATCATTTTCTTTTGTTGGAAGCCATTCAAATTTTACTATGTATCCCGTTACTTCTCCGCCTTGTACGACAAGACTTGAAATCCATTTTGAATACATATCAGTGAAGATGGCTCTTTCATCTGTATCTATTAAATGTAAGTTTTGATTACTCACTATAAATAGTGCTCCGAGAAATAGCAATTTGATTATAATTATTGTGATTTTCATTTTATTTTGGGAGAGTCATATTTTTTAGAGTCCAATCTTGGTTAACTACGAAGCCGGAAACTTTTCCTACATTTACAATCGCGCTTTTGAGCCATACAAAATATATCTTAAATGCTTGAGTTATTCCCTTTGCGCTTGTGAAATCTAAGGCATATTTATTATGAACTTGATTAACTGATATAATAAACATTATGATAAGAACTATGAAAATTATGGAAAAGGCGTACTTTTTTACTATATTGAATAAATATACTAAGTCTTGGGACTTGAATATCATTATTACGGCTATTACTATTACCGCTATTATTATTAGACTGCTAAGCATATTTTCACCTTTTTATGTTAGGGTTCTTTTCTATAAAAACCTTTTGTGAAAGAAATAGAATAATTGTCTAGTGACCAAAAAGTAATTTAAACCAATACCCCTATTCTTAATAATGAGAATAAGGTTATTAAATAATAAACAAAGAGAGTTGATTTTATTAGCAAAGAGTAATAAGTCTTGGAAAGAATTGAGTCAGATTATAAAAATTCCCGTAAATTACTTATCTAATGACTTAAAAATTGAAAAAACACTATTATCAGATAAAACATACAATAAACTTTGTAATATGGTAAATATCAATTTTGATGATTATATAATTGAAAAATTAAGTGATAATTGGGGTAGGTCTAAAGGTGGTACAATCTCAAGTGGGTCACTTAAAAAAATAAATGTTCCGGAAAAAAATGAAAAACTTGCCGAATTTATTGGAGCTGTACTAGGTGATGGAAATATAAATTATTATAAAAAAGGTAATAAAATAGGAGTTTATCAGGTTAAAATTGCTGGAGATTGTAGCCTAGATAAAGATTACCATATGAATTATCTAAAGAAATTAGGTCTAGATTTATTCAATCTAGAAGGTAAAGAAATAATAATGACTAATCAGCATGGTAGATTTATTGTTTTTACAAGTAAAAAATTAGTGGAATTTTTTATCAGACAAGGTTTAAAATCCGGAAATAAAATAAAAAATCAAACAACTATTCCAAAATGGATATTTAGTAAAGATAAATATATGATGAGTTGTTTAAGGGGGTTAATAGATACAGATGGATCCATATTTAAAATGTCTAATCAAGATCCTAACTTATTAAGAATAAGCTTTACAAATTATTGTAATGCCTTACTTAAAGACACTAGAAAAGCTTTTTTAAAATTAGGATTCTTTCCTTCTAAAATAATAAATGAGAAGAGATTTTTTTTATCAAGAAAAGAAGATATAAGCAAATATTTAAAAGAGATTGGTTTTTCGAATAATAAGCACATAAACAGATTTAATAAATTAAAAAGCCCCGTGGTGTAGTGGTCAAGCATTACAGGTTCTGGACCTGTAGACCCAGGTTCGAATCCTGGCGGGGCTATTGTAAAAACAGGATTCGAAGTGCACACAGCATTGAGGATTCTAGAGAGTTTTTAAAAATTGGATAATTCTATATAAATCAAAAAAACAATTTAGCACTTGTTTCATCAAGAACATAGTTCTTGAGTGCCATCAAGAATGCGTAACATTCTTGAGGTTTGGAGTTTTCTGTCAAGTATCTTGATATAATCAAGATTCGGGTTTATGGATGGCGAAATATTTTATATCCACTCTATCAAATCTACTTCTGCTTACAAAATATCCGCCATCAACAATCGGATTTCCTGGAGGATTTGTTAATGCATCAAATATTTCTTTACTTAAATATATAGAATAGGTTCTTTCGTCTTTGGGACTAGTAACTTTCTTAGGGTCGGCCTTAATATGAAATCCGGTTTCTTCCATATGCCCACCCCATGGAACATTATTTCTAACCTTAAGAACAAGCTTTAGATTTTCTTGTCTAAGAAAGGGACATTCTAATGACTCTCCTCTATTGATTTTTTCTTTATCTCCTAAATCTAGAGTTATATCTAGACCGCAACTAACTTTTAGAGCTCTCATTGAAATCTGCTGTTAAAATCTTATTTAAATATTAATATATTAAGATGACCTATAAAATGGAATTAGGTTTTTATATGCATTCTAGGATAATGTCTACTTAACGTCACTTTATCCTAAAGTATGTCTCAAAATAATTATAAAAATCTATATTATTAATATTAAGAACATCAAATTAAGAGAGTTTTATCAATAGTAAATCATAAACTATTTTATACAAACATCAAATCTAGATTTATACAGGTTAATTCATAATATTCTAATAAAAAGGCTAGATGACGATAAGGTTACAATATCGCATTCTAGTTTAATTTATAAATTTAAGCCCAGTTTCTGGGTATAATTTTTTTATAGAGTTGTAAAAAATGGGCAAATAATTAGAAATTGATGAATAGAAAAAATTATCTTTTTTTAGTTGCTTCGTATTTTCTTTGAGCTACATCAATATTATCTTGATTGAATAATCCCTTTTCTAAACCATATTTCAAAGCATTTCTATCAACAGGATTTCCATCTATTCCATGTCTCGTTATCATATCTAAGGCATCTCTTGCTTCTCTTTGACTATAAGTAAGCTGAGCATTATCTACCTCTGCTTGATTGAATAATCCCTTTTCTAAACCATATTTCAAAGCATTTCTATCAACAGGATTTCCATCTATTCCATGTCTCGTTATCATATCCAAGGCATTTCTTGCTTCTGTTTCCAAATTTCTTTCCATACCTTTCTCAGAAATTTGGGATATTTAAACTTTTATATTGTTACTATTATATAATTATAAATAATAAATTGTATAACTTTTTTTGTAACACTTTTTTCATAAAAAATTGTAATTCATTATATTATAAATATGTGTGAAGTTTTGTTCTCACATAGTGTTTTTAGATAAACTTCTGATAATATTATTATCTTTAATCTCAAAAAACAACTAAATTATTAAACTATGATTGCTAAAATTGGCTATGGTTAAAACAAAGAATATTTACATTGTTCCTATCAGAAAAAAGGATAGAAAGATTGTTGTTTCTGATGTTAGAGCACATTCTGGTATCTTAAAATACGCCATTGATTTTCCTTTGCCCGAGGGGACTCAAATTTTAGCTTCTCAAGACGGAACAGTAATAGATGTGGTTGACAAATTTAATAAAGGCGGAAATGGAAAAAAATATTTTAAGTATTTGAATTATATTACAATAGAACATAAGAATAAAGAGCTATCACAATATGGACATTTAGAATATCGCGGTGCTAGTGTAAAGGTTGGACAGAAAGTTAAGGCAAAAGAGGTTATTGGATATACTGGAAATACTGGTTGGACCACAGAACCCCATTTACATTTTCATGTGTGTAGATATACCAATGATAAAGGTGGATGGGAAACGATGCAAATTAGATTTAAAGAAAAGTTAAAATATCTTACAAATTCAAAAGATAGATTATCTAGTTTTAGAAGTAAACAAACAATTAGCTAACCCTATAAACTAAACCCTAAAACACTATGTGGGAACTTTTGTTCTCGCTTATTATAAAATTAGTCTAAAAAAATAGAATTAGGTTTTTATATAGCTTATCTTTAAAATAGTGGGAGACTTTCAATTAGGATAAGAAAAAGAGGTTTTGAATAGATTAAGATGGAAGATGAATATTTTATGAAAGAGGCGTTGAAGGAGGCTAGAATTTCTCTTGAAAATGGAGATTGGCCTATTGGGGCGATAATTGTTCTTGATGGAGAGATTATATCTAGGGCTCATAATAAAGTTTACTCTGAAAAGGATAAATTGGCTCATGCAGAGATGCTTGCTATAGAAAAAGTTAAAGATAAGTTAAATGACAATCGAAAGAGGGCAGTCCTATATAGTACTTATGAACCCTACCCTATGTGTTTCGGTACAGTGATATTGAGTAGAATAAAGAGAGTTGTTTGCGGGATAGACTTGGATAAAAGTGGAGCGATGTACTTTAAAGATAATCTTCCTATTTTGTTTAAACAAAAGCGTTGGGATGTTGAGTTATCTAGAGGTATTTTGACTGATGAGTGTTATGAAGTTTTTATTAAAGGAGAGCCAGTTAAGAAAATGATTAGGGATGGAGTTGTTAGAGTGAGTGATAAGAAAATAGAAGGATGATTTTATTCTTCATAGTGCCTTGTCAGGATTACAATTTTAAATTTGGTTAATAATGATAAATATCTAATGCTCGAAGGGTTTAGCGTATTATGAGATAAAGAGAACTGCGTAACTTGTAGCTTATTCATCTTGCAGTTCTCTAATGGATAACTGCCTAAAACTAAGACATAAACAATGCAGTTATCCATAATTAAGGGTCTATCGTTTAATGATGCCTAGCTAGTCGTGGAAAGTTTTAGTAAAATGGATTTTAATTTAACTAAATATACCTAAGGTAATAGATATTAAAACCGCGTTTATTATTAGGAATGTGTAAAATAAGGCGTTGTCTATTTTTCCTCCTGTGTTGACTACACCTGTAGAGACGTACTTTAATGGCCAAAAGGGTCTTATTCCGTTTGTTGTAAAGCTGTCTGCTAGAAGATGGAAGCTATATCCTAGGAAGAAAGGGAGGGCGTATATTGGATAATACATTGCTAGAATAATCGAGATTAAAATGCAGAAAGTGTAAGTGTGAAGTATTCCACGATGTTTGAGAATCATACTAAGAGGTCTTAAAAATCTTTTTCTTCCTAAGTAGGAATTTGCAGAATCTAAATCGGGTAGTAAGCTTGAAATTATAATTATTGGTATGAATAATAATTGATTGTTTACATAGGGTAGGAAATATAGACCTATCGCCAAACCTATGGCTAGGTGGGTTCTTTTTAACATATTTATTATTTATTTTTTTAACATATAAATTTATTGGTTTGGACGAATTAAATAAAGTTTAAAAACAAACCATTGTTAGATTTTTTAGCCCTTGTAGTCTAGAGGCCAAGGACGACGCCCTCTCGAACTGCCGAGATTTGAATCGTTGAGATTATAATCTCAGTCCATCTTTGGACAGGCACTTTTATTTGTGCTATTGCCTAATTTTCTTAGGCAGTAGAGAACGGCGTAAACCCGGGTTCGAATCCCGGCAGGGGCATTCTTTTATTCTATTGAGCAAAGCGAAATAGAAAGCACCTGACGGTGCCAAGATTCCGCAGGATCTTCAGACCGGCAGGGGCATCTTGTTGTATATATTAGTTAATTAATTTTAAAAATTTCAACCCTATCAATAAAGATACTTGTTGGGTTCCATTCGGCATTAACTAACTTAACAAATTTTAAATTAGTCCCACTACAATTAATAATTTTTATCTTTTTTCCTTTTATCTCATCAACATTACCACAATGAATCCATACATCTGGAAGATTATCGCCATCATTATCTTCGGCAGTTAATATTTGAAGTGCAAGGTAATTATCTTCGTAATTTATTATAGTTAAAATAATTTGAATGGTACCTGTATAACTAATAATGGTTTGGTTATGCTGTTTAAATGTAAATTGCATATCTGATTTTGGGGGCATTTCGCATTCATCAATCAAACCATATGCATTCCACCAATTATCTAAATAATCTGTTTTAAGATAAGGGGCATTTGAGCAGTGTTTTTTATCTGTTCCTTCTTTAAGTAATAATCTATTTATTGGAACATCTTCGCATAAACCCTTGTCATTACAAATATTATAAGTTTGATTGCTCGGTTGTATAATTCTATCAATTGATATCATTTTACACATACCATCATTACATGTTTCATATTGAAAATCAACCTTATTTCCAAAATTTAATTTCAATAAGTTCTCAGAATTTAAGCTTAACAAAATAAGAAAGATTATCATTAAAAAAATCAAAACATACCAAAATTTAATTTTAACCATCTTGCATCTGTTCTAATTTTATAGCTAAATTAAAGTATTTTATATTACCTCTTAACACACTTATGTTAATTATTTAGCTTAATAAATACTTTTATTAGAATGTAGTCAAAGATATTAATATCTTCCCAGTCTGTCTTTGAAAAATAGGAAAGAACTTATGTTTTTCGTTATGTTTATAACTTATTCTTTAAAACTTTATTTTGGTGTTTATTAGAAGATGGGACCAAATATATCGATTTTTTCATAAAAGTGCCTAAAAGCTTAAATAATAAAAGCTCTTTTTTTAAAAATGGAAATAAAAAATGAGGTTCAGGAGAAAATAATTTCTGAAAAAGAAGAGAAAGTTGGGGAAGATGAATTTCTTTCTATATTGCGGTCTGTTGCTCCTGGTACGAATTTTAGAACTGCCCTTGAAGGTTCTTTGAAATCTGGTAAGGGCGCACTTTTAGTTGTTACAAACGATATGATAAATTCGGTTATCGATGGCGGATTTAAAATAAATTGTAAATTTACGCCACAAAAACTTATTGAATTGACGAAGATGGATGGAGCTATAATTTTATCTAAGGATTTGAAAAAAATAGTGCACGCGAATGTTTTATTGACTCCTGAGAGTAGAATAAGAAGTGAAGAGACTGGAACAAGGCACAAGGCTGCTGAAAGAACTGCGAAACAAATGGGCACTTTAGTTGTTGCAATATCGGAGAGGAAACATGAAATAAATCTTTTTTATAAAAATTTAAAGTATCCTCTTGTAAATACCGAAGAATTGTTGAGGAAAGCAAATGAGCATGTGCAGATACTTGAGAAGCAGAAAGAGTTGTTTGAAAAAAATGTTGAGAAACTTAATAAGATGGAATTAAGAAATCAGTTTAATTTGAAACAGGCTTCCAGTGTTATTCAGAAAGGAAGATTAATTCAGAAGATAAGTTCTGATTTGAAAAGATATTTGGTGGAGCTTGGAAGAGAAAATACTTTACTTAAGATAAGACTTAGGGAGATAACTTCTGGAGTTGAGAAAGAGACTGATTTGGTGATAAAAGATTATACTTCCTTAGATTTGAAGAAGTCAAAGAATATTCTGGAGAGTTTGTCTTATGAGGAGATACTTGATTCCGACAATGTCATAAAGGTTCTTGCGAGAGAATCTTATAGTATGAATTCTCCTATAAAGGGGTGGAGGGTTTTGTCAAGAACTTCTCTTTCTGAAGCTGAAATAGCACAATTAGTTAAGGCCTCAGGAAATGTTGGGAAGGCAGTCTATTCTAATTTTTCATTTTATAAAGAGATTTTTGGAGAAGATAAAGCGTCTATTCTCAAAGAGGATTTAGAGAGAATGAAGATTGATTCTTGATTAGATTAGGAATATTTAAAAAGCCTAGCATAAAGATTATTTTATGGTATGTAATAATATATTAGATAGAATAAAAAAATTAGGTCGTATTCATGAAGTAAAATTTAGCGATAGGTTCTCTCCTTTTAATATATGCGTATTTACTGGAAATAGGGTTCCTTCTTTTCATTTTGCTAGAAGAGCTTGTAGGGATATTGGAATGCTTTGTTCAGAGATAGTAAAATTTCCACAAAATATTTTAATGTTTGGAGCTTTTGACGAATCTTCTGGTTTTTATATAAAAGGAAGAAGTGTTACACCTCAAGTTAGTTTTCTCTATGTTCATGGTAATAAAGAAGTTGATCAAGGAACCGATTTAATTTCGCAAGTTTTAGGAAGGGAAGGTATTCAAATAGAAGAAGTTGATTATGCTCACCCTTTAATTGCTAATGCGAATAGATTAGAAGATGAAAATGAAAGAAGTCTTTGGGAAGTTATGTTTAATTCTGCTAATCGGAATGGGGTCGATCCTGCCTTACTTTTAAGAGCTAGCAATTATGCAAGTTTATTAAATTTAAATGGTCATTCTCCTGAAGATGCTTTCCGCCAATCCTCACGTGAATATGGCATACCTTATGATTCTTTAGTTCCTTTACTTGGGAAGTAGATTAAATTCTAGTATCAAGTGTTTGTCCTGTTGGTTGATAGGGCTGTGGTTGACCTTTATGATTGTATCTTCCTGTGGGCATTGTTGACTCTGGATTTGTTCTTTCAGTTGGTTGTGTTGAATTGTATCTAGAAGTTTGTATGGGTGGAGGATTGTAGTGTCTTCCATTTTTTGGATAGTCTTGTCCTGGTTTATTTTCTTCAGTTAGGGCATTTGGTGCAGGATACCTTCTAGGTGTTTCGCTTCCACCATAATTTTTGGGTCCAAACATTGGGGCTACCTTTGTCATAAATATTTCAATCATGATTTTTGTGATAAAATTAGCTATTTAAAGGTTTGTTAAATGTTTGTGAGGGCTTGCCGGTTTGCCAGTCTCTTAAAACCTTTATTGCGGTTCTATAAGTGTCTACTATTCCCTTTTTCAAAAAATAGTATTTTGCTTTTCCTATTTTTTCAAGAATTATTTCTTCGTCATCATCCCTTTCTATTTGAATTCCATAATTATTTTCAAGAAAGGCTTTGTCAGTAAATAGTAATTCTCTTATTAACTGGAAAGCAACTCTTTCTGGTTCTTTCAATTTTTCAGGATTTTTTGCGCCCATTATTCCTATTTTTGTTTCGGTGTCTTTGTGATAGACTACTCCTGGAGAGTCTAAGATTCTTAAACTGCCTGCGTTAATCCATTGTATTCCTTTTGTTGTTCCTGCAATTCTTGAAACTCTTGCTTTTGCTCTTTTTGCAAGGGCATTTATTATCGCCGATTTTCCTACATTAGGATAACCGACTACACCTATAAGAGGGTCGTCTATTTTCTCTCTTTTTGAGTATATTAAAATGGATTCTTTTAGTTTTTTCATTCCGACATTATTTACTCCTGAAACGAAAAAATAATCTTTGTAAAATTTTCTTAAAGATGATAAATTTTCATTAGATACAAGGTCTATTTTGTTAAAAACATAGAAATACTTTTTCTTAAAATATCTACATATTCTTTCTAGTTCTTTATTTCTAAATAATTCTGGCATTCTTGCGTCTAATATGACTAGGATAATATCTGATTCCTTTATTACTTTCTTTACAACAGGCCAAAATCCCATGGAATTAAAATGAAAGCAAGCTTTATAAACTATAATTTTCTAAAATTTATAGTCTAATTTTAAAATGAAAAGATCATCAAGGAGATGGAAGAAGAAGAACCAGATGCGGTGGAAGTGGCAGAGAAAGAAACTTAAAAAGGAAAAGAGAAAGAGAAGGCTTCATAGACTTGGAAAGTAATTCCTGATTTTATCCTTTTTAATAGGAGTTGTATCTGAATACTACAATAATCTTTATAAAAACAACTTTCTAAGCCCTTTAATGAATGAGGTGGATGTTTGGACTGAAAAGTATAGGCCAAGTAAATTTGAGGATGTTGTTGGACAGCAGGAAATTCTTAAGAGAGTGAAATCAATGGTGCTTTCTATGAATATTCCCCATTTTCTTTTCGCTGGACCTGCTGGGACGGGGAAATCGACACTTGCTTTGATAATTGTAAAAGAATTATTTGGAGATAAATGGAAGGACAATTATCTTGAATTGAACGCTTCTGATGAGAGGGGAATTGATGTTGTAAGACAAAAAGTTAAGGATTTTGCGAGGACAAAAGCAATTGAAAAGATACCTTTTAAAGTAATATTTTTAGATGAAGCCGATGCTTTGACGAGAGAGGCGCAACAGGCTTTAAGGAGAACTATGGAAAATTATACTTCTACATGTAGATTTATTATGTCTTGTAATTATTCTTCTCAAATAATAGACCCAATTCAATCAAGGTGTGTCGTTTTTAGATTTAAGTTGCTTGAGAAAAAAGATATAATTCAAGTTATAAAGAAAATTGCGGAAAGGGAAAAACTTAGTATGAAAGAAGATTCTTTTGAGGCGCTTTATGAAGCTTCAGAAGGAGATTGCAGAAGAGCTATAAATCTTCTTCAGGCGACTGCTTCAATTTCTCCAGATATTAGTGCGGAGATGATAAATATGATTGTTTCGTATTCTAGGCCTAAGGACATAAAAGTTGTTTTGGATTATGCTTTAGCTGGAGATTTTATTAACGCTAGAGAGAAGCTTTTAGATGTAATGCTTAAGGAAAGTATTTCTGGTGTTGATATTATAAAGGCAATTCAAAAAGAGATATGGAATCTTCAAATAGAGCCTGAAATTAAAGTTAGATTAACTGAGAAAACTGGAGAGACAGAGTTTAGAATGATTGAGGGCTCTGATGAATTTGTTCAGCTACAAGCTTTGTTGGCTTCCTTTGTTTTAGCTGGTCAGGGAAAGGCCAACTGATGCAATATGAAAGAAGAATCGTTAAATTTTGTAGAGAAGTATAGACCAGATAGTTTTTCAGGTATAATAGGTCAGGAAGAAGCTATTAAGTCTATAAGAGTTTTCTTAGATGAGTTTCCAAAGAAGAAGGCGATGCTTTTGCATGGGCCGGCAGGAACTGGAAAAACTTCTATGGTTTTAGCTGCGGCGAAAGAAAAAGATTGTGAAGTATTGGAATTGAATTCTTCAGATTTTAGAAATAGAGCTAAATTGGAATCTATTTTGAAACCTGCTACTTTACAACAATCTTTGTTTAAAAAAGGAAAAATTTTATTGATGGATGAAGTTGACGGAGTTACAGGAACGGATATAGGTGGAATTCCTGAATTGGTAAGAATTATTTCTGAAACAAAATATCCTATCATAATGACTTGTAATGATGCTTGGCAGTCTAAGATGGCTCCAGTCAGGGCTAAATCAAAAGTAATCGAGATAAAACAAATTTCAATAGGAGATATAGTTTCAATATTATCAAGAATATCAGAAGCAGAGTCTTTGAATAAAGAGCCCCTATTTTTGAAACAAATAGCAATAAAATCTCAAGGTGATTTAAGAGCGGCGATAAATGATCTTCAGTCTTATGCTTCGGGCGAAGCAAGTGTTGTTGATTCTAGTGAGAAAAGAGATGTGGAACAAAATATATTTGTTATTTTGAGAAGGTTGTTTAAAGAAAGGGCTCCCTTTTTGGATATATTAGATACTACTTCTATTTCATTAGATGAAATACTTTTATGGCTTGAAGAGAATATTCCTAAAGAGTATAAAAATGAAGCTTTGGCTAAGGCATATTATGCTTTGGGAAATGCTGACGTTTTTAGAGGGAGAATTTATAGAAAACAATCTTGGAGATTTTTAGTTTATCAAAATATATTTCAGAGTGCAGGAATATCTCTTGCGAAAAATGAGTCGTTGTCAGGTTTTACTAAATATGAAAGACCGAAGAGAATACTTAGAATCTGGATTAATAATCAGAAAATAGAGAAGAAAAAAACAATCTCTAAAAAATTTGCTTCTTATGTGCATTGTTCAACTAAAAGAGCTATGAGGGATTTTGAACTTTTAAAATATATTTTAAGAAAAGATGAGGTTCAGAAAAAACTTAGGATGAGTGAGGAGGAAATTGAATATGTTAGAGAGAAGTGATTATTTCTTTTTGTAAAGTTCATTTACAAATGTCCAATTAATGATTTCAAATATTTTATCTAAATAGTCTTGCCTTTTGTTTTGATATTTTAGATAATATGCGTGCTCCCATAAATCTATGCCTAAAAGAGGGGTTTTTCCTTCGCTGATAGGATTATCTTGATTTGGTGTGCTTGTTATATTTAGCTTTTTGTTTTCTAAAATGAGCCAAGTCCATCCACTTCCAAATCTAGCCATTCCTGATTCGATGAATTTCTTTTTAAATTCTTCAAAACTTCCAAATTCTTTTTCTATCTCTTTAGCTATTTCTCCTGTGAACTTTTTATTTTCTTTATTTGGGGTAATCATTTGCCAGAAAAGAGAATGATTAAAGTGTCCTCCGCCGTGATTTCTTACTGCCGTTCTTATTTCTTCTGGAATTAAATTGAGATTTTTTAATAGTTCTTTGACATCTTTGTTAATAAGTGTGGGATGTTTCTCTAGTGCAATATTTAGCTTGTCAATATAGGTCTGATGGTGCTTTGTATGATGTATTTCCATAGTTTTAGTATCAATTATTGGTTCTAATGAGTCGTAGGAATATTGCAGTTTTGGTAGTTTGTGCATTTTTAGAATTCTACCTCGTCATCTTTTTTATGCTTCTTTGCTTTTTGAGGTTTTTCTGATGACTCTTCATTTGAGGTGTTTTTTATTATTTCTAGATTTCCAAATTTTCCAGAGGTAAGTTGGTTTTTCCCGTTAAATTGAGAAACATAACCATTGTTTATTTTTACTTTATCTCCTTCTTTTACTTTGTCAATATCCTCATTCCAGAGACTTAATGTCGTTTCTCCTGTTTCATCCGTTACAATTGCATTTGCTACTCTCAAATCTTTTCCATATTTGTTGAAAACTCTTACTTCTCCTACATTCTTTATAGTGACTTCAATGTCTACTTTCCCTTGATTTGGTTTTAATTCTGATATTTTCATTTTATTCACTTAGATCCTGTTCTATTATTTGTTCAAAGACGCTGAATGGCTGTGCTCCTGATACAGAAATTCCGTTTATGAAGAATCCAGGGGTTCCTGTTATCCCTAAACTTTCTCCGTAAGTCAAATCTCTTTTAACATCGTCGGCATATCTATCGCTGTCAATACACGCGTCAAATACTCCTTGATTTAGACCTATTTCCTTTGCCCACTTTTTATAATTCTCAATACTCAATGATGCCTGATTTTCAAATAGTTTGTCATGCATTTTCCAATATCCTGTATCTCCTCTTTGTGCTCTTGCGCATCTTGCTGCTTCTGCGGCTTTTTGTGCGCTAGGATGGAAACTCAATGGGAAGTCTTTGAAAACCAATTTTACTTTTCCAGTTTCAATATATTTTTCTTTTAATTGAGGTAATGTTTCTGAATAGAATCTTCCGCAGAAAGGACACTCGTAATCAGAGAATTCAATAATTGTTACTTGTGCATTTTCAGAACCATCAGATGGCGAGTCTCCAGCAGTTACTTCAACTTTTTCATTAGGTATTTCTTGTTGTCCAGAGACTTCTTCGACATTTTCCCCATTTATTGGGACAACATCAGTTACTAAATAATTTCCATCTAGAGTCGTTAATACTGGAATTTCAGTTCCTTGATATTCAACTGTTATTTCATAAAATCCTTTATCTTTTTTTGATGAAATGTATTTTGCTTCCCCATTTCCTTGTGCATTGATAAAATTAACTAAATTCTCTGCTGCTTTTTCGCTATTTACACTTCCTGAACCTAGAGTGAATCCTGTGGTCGTTATAAAAATTAGAACGATTACCAATAAAATTGTTGAAAGTATCCAAGGATTTTGTCTTAGTTTTGATAAGCCTAATAATTTTCCTACCTTTATTTCAACTACGTCATTATCTTTAACTTCTTTTTTATTGTCTTCTTTCATTGTTTTTATACAATTGCAGTGTTTAAAAACTTTTTTATGCTTGTTTGCTTTAGTTGAAAATGTTTATTAAATAGTAATTGCTGTTTTTTTAATGGCTTTTGATGTTATTGTAGGAAGAGATATTGCTGATAAAGAGAAGTTGGGTGATAGAGGATTGATATTTATTGGAAAGGGATATGTAAAAATGGGGAATTATACTTCTCTTTCAAACAGAATTTTATTAGACGTGGCTAGGAGTCATGCGATATTGATAGCTGGAAAGAGGGGTTCTGGAAAGTCTTATACTTTAAGTGTTATTGCCGAGGGTCTTGCTAATCTTCCCCATGAAGAAGGAAAGAATATTGCATCCTTGATTTTTGATACCATGGGTGTTTTTTGGACTATGAAATATGAAAATGAAAAAGATAAGGAGCTTCTTTCAGAATGGGGTTTAAAGCCTAAGAAAATTCCTGTAAGAGTTTTTATTCCATTTGGAAGAGCGGAACATTATGATTCAAATGGGCTTCCTTACGACGGAAAAATTTCAATTGATTGTTCTGAATTAGATTCTGAAGATTGGTTTTCTATATTTAATCTTAATATGCTTTCTTATGAAGGGGCATTGATTCAGAAGAGTATAAGTCATTTGCGGAAAAAGGGAGGAAGGTATCAAGTTAAAGATATAATTGAGCAAATAAAAAAGGATAGTGATTCTTCTGTTGAAATGAAGGCGATTGTTTCAAATCTTTTCAGCTCTGCTGAAAGTTGGGGAATTTTTTCTTTAAATGATGAGAATCTTGAAATTCAGAAAATTGTTTCTCCAGGAGTTACTAGTGTAATTGATTTATCAAATTATAGTTCTACAAGTTCTTTCAATATAAGAGCATTAATTATTTCTATAATTTCAAGGAAGCTTTTTGATTTGAGAGTTAATGAGAGAAAAAATGAGGAGTTAGAGGCGATAAGAAGTGGGCAAGATTATCTTTTATATAATTCTAATAAAGAATCTCCGTTAGTTTGGATTTTTGTAGATGAGGCGCACGAATTTCTTCCACAAGATGGGAAGACTCCAGCTACCGATTCTTTGATTCAAATTCTTAGAGAGGGAAGACAGCCCGGAATTTCCCTTGTATTGGCTACTCAACAACCAGGAAAGATTCATTCCGACGCTATGACTCAATCTGATATAGTAATAAGTCATAGACTTACTTCAAGTAGCGATTTGAAAGCGTTAAATTCAATAATGCAGAATTATTTGTTGGAGGATATTACTACGCAAATGGGAAATCTTCCTTCTCTTAAGGGTTCTGGATTAATATTGGATGATAATTCGGAAAGGATTTATCCAATGAGAGTCCGGCCCAAATTTACATGGCATGGCGGGGAGTCGCCTTCTGCTGTTAAGGCGGAGATAAAGATTTAAATAGGGTTTTGTGGGTTCGTTTTTGGTAGGTAAAGGGATACCTTTATAATCTAAATATTTTCTCTTTATTTATGGATTTGGAACAATTATCTCTTAGGGATTTTACTGACTTTCAAGAGAGAACGGGTTATCCTTGTGTGGCTGGGAAAGATGTTCTTGAGAGGTTAGGTGGAAGATTATTATATACTGATAAATTTTCTCAAGGAGGAGTCAATGCTAGAGTAGAGCAAATGCAGTTTTTTGAAAAAAGAAGCGATTTTCCTCTAAGATTATTTGTTTGGAAAAGAATAGTTAGGGATGGAGAAACTGAACCAGATTTTGTTATTCATTTCGAAGTTGAAGGTAATGGATTGCCTAAACATTATGGTGTAGTGGATTTTCATGTATTAAGGGGAGATGATTACTTGCCTGTTTCTTATCAAACTCTTAGAGTTGAAGGATTTACCCCTATGCAAGGCGATCAGGAGAATTCTTCGGTAGAAAATACTTATATGGTTCTTCAAAAAGGTTCTAAATTTTTAATAATGAAAAAGTTTCAAGAAAAGACCTATTATCCTCATAGACTTTTAATAGATGGACAGGATATGGGGGAAAGAGAAATTATTGGTAAAGACTTATCTGAATTAATTTCTATGTTAGAACCTAAAGTAGATTCTTCGGGTTTGAAGGTGGCTTAATTCAACACATCAAAATCAACTCTATATCTATACTTATATGGTGCGATGTCCCCAGCTTTCTTTATTTTTGTAATTTTGATTTTCTTTTTTGCTTTTTTTGCTTCTTCTTTTATTAAATCTTTTAATTCTTCTAAATTGTCCTCATTGTAAAATCCGTGATAGTGGATTGTTCCATTTTTCTTTATAGACTTAAATGCGATGTCTAAAAATGAGTCTTTGAGATTTGGTCTGGCCATTACAATTCTGTCAAATTTTTGTTTTAGTTTAGGAAGAACTTTTTTTACATCTCCTTGTATAATTTTTACCTTGTCTTCAAGTTTGTTTCTTCTTACATTTTCTTGTGCGTATTTATTGCATTGTCTGCTTAGTTCAACACTTATTACATTATCTGCCTTTGAATTTTTTCCTATTACAATTGCATATGGAGCTACACCACCGAACATTACTAAAATTTCCTCTCCTTTTTTTATCATGTCTGCAATTTCTTTTCTATCGTTTGAAAGTCTTGGAGAGAAATAACAGGTT
>Ga0209542_10010976_pt1 | contig 16178 bp, 14 predicted proteins | sample RifCSPhighO2_01_FD_184028 | JGI IMG/M metagenome (GOLD analysis project Ga0209542, IMG submission 184028) | Soil microbial communities from Rifle, Colorado - Rifle CSP2_plank highO2_0.1 (SPAdes) (version 2) | ecosystem: Environmental > Terrestrial > Deep subsurface > Rock core/Sediment ... | reverse complement strand
CTTTTACAGGACATTGGCTGGGTGATGACACGGCGCAGCGGGAAGGGCGCATAAGTCTGAATCCGCTAAGGCACGTTGACCTATTTGGCACGATAATATTGCCGTTCATTACCTTGGTATTGTTCAGATTCCCACTGCTGGCAGCCAAACCGGTGCCATTCAACCCCAACCGCGTGAAGTACGAGGAATTTGGGGCTGCCTTGGTGGGCGTAGCTGGTCCACTAACCAATCTGTTTCTGGCCTGTGTAGGGGCAGGGGTTGTGCATCTGACTTTGGGAATATTTGCAGTTGGTGTATTGGATGCTTTGGTGATCTTTGTGCAGCTCAACATTGCCTTGTTTGTGTTTAACATGATACCCATACCACCTCTAGACGGTTCGCGTTTGCTTTACGCTTTTGCCCCAGAGCCGTTGCAGGACGTTATGGCACAGCTAGAGAACTACGGGTTTTTCATCATCATTGGGCTACTTGTGGCAGTGCCGGCATTTTCTGAGCTGCTGATTAGCCTTAATCATAGTGTTACCAACTTTTTGCTGTGAGGAATTACTTAAGCGGGATATAATAGGGTTAGGCTGACAGCCGTTCAATGATAATCTGAATACGTATCATTGAGGAAGCCCAATATCCGAGCCAGCTGTGGCTAGCTCATGCGGGCATCCACCTGCCTAAGGCAGATTACTCACGACGGCTCTCAGCATCAGCACCCCACCCTGGTGGGGTGTTTTAGTTGGTCATTTAAGGTAGAATAACAGAGTATTTTGTCGGGGTGTGGCGCAGTTGGTAGCGCGCGTCGTTCGGGACGACGAGGTCGTCCGTTCAAGTCGGATCACCCCGACCATATACAATCAATTACACCTTTTGTCGGGGTGTGGCGCAGTTGGTAGCGCGTACGGCTGGGGGCCGTGAGGTCGCAGGTTCAAGTCCTGTCACCCCGACCACAAGATTACTTTGCCAATTCTAGATAAACCAGAATGCCAAGATTTTATTCTACTGAAAATAGCTCTCTCCTCAATTACTATGATTTAGTACTAGCAGATACTTTATCATTAATGCTTGGTGCTCTGACAACAATAAGTTCTGTGTCTTTGTCTGTAGTAATGTTGCTAACAACTGACTCTGGCCAGATAACATAAAAATCTCCCTTTTGTAGTTCATGTTGCTGACCATCAATGGTTATCTGCATCTTGCCTTGAATAATTATATTGATTTCAACTGAACTGGTATGGAAGTGAGTCTGATCAAGTGAGGGTTTGAGATTTGGGATTTGTTGCCAAGCTACTTCTGCTAAATCTGTTTGCAGTAAAGGCTCATCCATAAATGAACCAAAGAACCAGCCCTTGCGTTTGGTGTAGTCACTCACATGACCGACAATTGACTTACCTTTATTCACTATCGGCTCCATGCATTTAGACTAGCATACTGTGATAGCTTATATTGCAAAACTTAAGTATGTCATAGTATGTTTTTTAACGGGGGTGAGTGAAAATTTGACAAATGTCTTTTTGAGAAACAATATACCCTGACCCCTGTTATTTGCTGTCGTGCATCGTTCAATGTGCGACACAAATTTAGCTAGACCATTAGAGATACTTATGTTATAATATACTCATTATGTCTTCCGAGTCATTACGAAAAGTTGTAGGTGTAGCAGAACCTCCGATTGAAGGGCTTTTTTATGGCTATAGTTCAGTAACGGGTTTAGCAAGAACCAGCCTTGTGCCTCATGCTGATATATCTACTGCATTATTACAAGATGGTTATGGCCGAGAGGATATTGACGAATTAATTGCATATTGTGATCTACAGTGGCGACCTACTGCTGACGTTTCAGCCCAGAATGTTGCATTAGCCCAGCAAGGATTAGTAGATTTATCAGAAGGAAATGACACAAGTCTTGAAGTCAAAGTTGCACTTTCTGAATTACGAGAATTTGCAGGTGACTGTATATTCGAAGGCCAAACACACTACCCACAAGAAGAATCAGCATTTATCCTTTCACTGCTTGAGAATACAGGTCTGTCGGAGGAGCTAGCTGAATATGAAAGAGAAGAAGGAGGTAGTCTCCGAGATTTTGCAGGGGAATATATACGACACCCTGCTTACGGCGAAGAGGCATCGCAGGTTATATATGATATGCCCAGTAAGATGCTAAGAGCAGCCAGTATGGACAATCAGGAAGGAAGAAGAAGGGTTGCTGCTGCTGAGTTTGTTACAGTCATGTCTCTAGCGGTCGGAGCTCTGTATGCGGCACATTGTGAGGGCAAACAATTTGAGGGTGAACTAGCCGATCGTCTTAATCCTCTTCTGGGCGTGTAAACGTAAATTGGTTCATAAACCCTACCGAATAAGAGCAAATAACTATGAGCCAGACTTACTTAGATACATGTCGAGAAGCTGCTGAAACTATTGATTTGGATAGGCTTGCAGCAATGCCGTTGGGCAGTATGGCTGAGCGAGGTGGTGAGTTTGAATTTAGACAACTCGGAAGACTTTCTGTTGGGTCTATCGGGGAACAGTATTTGGGAGTTAAGTCAGCTAGACGAATAAGCGGACTTGCTTTTAGCAGGGTTATGGATGAAATAGCTTTTATAGGTCTAGAAGTACATCACTCACCTGAACTAGTGTCATATATGCCTAGCTTCGTGAACTTACTAAGAGTTGAGGGTAGCGAGGCTGTGGCAATTCTAACTGAAGACGCCTCCGAGGGAGGAAGTAAAGAAGTTCTTGGTCGAAGAGCAAGTCGGGTTGTGACAGAAATGCTTTACGAGCCTTTTAGAGGGCAAGGCACTATCGGAGAAGTAATGGACAGAGCCGAGCTTAGAGGAACAGTTGCTTTTGACGTACAAGGTAGAGAAAGACTACTAGACTTTAGTCCAAGACCAGTAAAACTAGAGCATGTAACGGAATCTGCTGCTTTTGAGGAATATCAGAGGCAAACTATGCTTGCCATGTCAGAGGTAACTATTACAATTCCTAGTTCATCAGTACTAGGTCAGGGGCTTAATAACCTACCAGTTAATAGTAAAGGTTCAGGTCCTACCACTTAAATAATTACTATGAGAGAGCCTCTTTTCACTCCTAATAATGATTGGCTGCTGCAAGAAGGCGACAGGTCAAACCCAGAAATCCAGCAGAGAGCTGCCTTACATCGAGCAATCGGTTTAGCAATAGAAAGTGCGTTTACCTATGGACTGGATTTACCAGTAGGAGCTGTTGTTTTAGAGCGAGGAGCAATAATTGGAAGAGGTTTTGCCAATGACTCACGTTTTGGTTATTCACACTTACATGCTGAGCAAATGGCATTACATGACTCTCAATTTACAGATTTTTCAAGTGGCAAACCAGACACAGTTGTCGTAACAATAGAGCCATGTGGCAACTGTCAAGACATGTTAGCGAATATTCCCTCGCTTAGTAGAGTTGCGTTTGGAATATCTAGGGTAGAAGTAGCCGATATGGGCTTAGTGAATCCAAAAGAAGAAGATATTTTTGACCGAGTTAATAGATACGGCCATACCTATAGGGTAGTCCAAGTTGAGGATGAGGCACTACGAGCTGCGGGTCTTACAGTACTCAGTAATGTGCATCGTGACCAAGAGACAGGTGATGTAGAAGTAGACAGGGTTTCATTACACAATGCCCTAGTAGCCTTAAACGAAGCTGGTTCAACCTCTACCGCTTAAATACCAACAAGGCTTTCCTTATTTACTTCGTTGGCTATTTGTCACATAGCTATCAGTTTCGTTCAAGTCACAGCACCTTAATCTACGCTTTCTACATTTCACCTCTGTTATAGCTCGTATATATCTTGATACTCAGTATTAGCTGAATGTACTAGAGGAGCATTATTTCTTTCAAATAAACCCTTAGTCTTGTTATTATCCCAGTAGGTCTTGAGTGAGCTAAGTAGTGTATCAAGCCGTTCAAGGCTAATCGCTCCTACTCGACCAGAATCTAGGGTTTTCTTAAAACATACTGAACGAAATCAAACTCTTTAGGCTTAGGAGTTTGATAGTCATAGTAAATGGTTGGTCTAATGTCACCCAAAGTTTTTTGATTAGGCTTGTCACACTTTCTATTGTTGCCGGGCATAAATCCAAATAGGCACTTCTCTTTTTTGGGTAATACTTATATTGAAGGCGTACTCTTTGCGGTGTGATTTCTATTGGATAGCCTCGTATGTCTTCGTTGGTGTAAGTTGTCTTATGTGAGTAGCGAAAGTTATGCTCTGGGTCCTCTAGGATTTCTTGCGCGTGACTCAATATATAATCGTAGTTGCGAGTGTCAAAGAACAAAGTTCCACGAGGTTTGAGTACGCGCCAGAAACCCTTTAGTGCCACTTCTCGCTCAGATTCTTTAAATAGGTAATTTGGGTATGAGTTGCCTAATGCGAACAGTACGTCGTACTTCTCATCTTCAAGCTCATTACTGTTAAGGAAATCTCTCCAATCTATACTTAATACTTTCGGCTGAACCTCAGAAGCTTTAATCTTGTCTCTTAGATTTACGGCAAACTTTTCGTCCACTTCGTTTGCTGTTACGTCGTAGCCTTTCTGTGACAGAAAGATAGTATCGTGTCCGCCACCACTAGCAATATCAAGTATCTTTGGGTTTGTGTAGCCATTGAGAATGTCCTCAAGGACACCATTCATGTGCCCCCATCTTTTTTCAAGGTTACCTGCAAAATCAATAAAGGGTAGCTGCACATAGGGAACCGGCCTAAAATTCTTTGAATCAAGTTTCTCAGCTTTCATTTTATGAATTGTACCAAACAATGGCGCCGTGTGTTAAAGCTGTGCATGGAGCAACCAAGTATCACGCGTGTTAAGATAGTAAGCATGTGGCAGGAAACAAAAGAGGGATTGTATAAAAGTTTTAACTTCTCAGATTTTAAAGAAGCCTTTGCCTTTATAGGGCAGGTGGCACAACTGGCAGAGGAAGTGCAGCACCATCCACGCTGGACCAATGAGTATAATAAGTTGGAAATTTGGCTCAGTACTCATGAAGCCGATAACGAAATAACAGATAAGGATAGGGAATTAGCAATGCAGATCGATGAGATAAAGACATGAAGACGTTGAAGTTCAATCACGAACAGTCGGCGTTAATCCAGCAGGGCAAAAAGACAGTTACATGGCGGGTAAATGACGAGAAAAATTTGAGTGTTGATGACGAAGTTATGATAATCGACAAGGTTGATAAAAAGGATGTGAACACTTGGCGGGTTATTGGTACGGCCAAGATCCAGGAAATCCTGGCCAAGCATTTGGGTGAGATTGAAGGCGATGAATTGGGTGGCCCCCAGGAATATGGGTCCAAAGAAGAACGTATCAAAACCTTTCGCACATATTATGGCAATGACATCACAGAACACACGCCGGTTAAGATTATACATTTTGTTTTTACTCCTCACGAACCCAGAGCAGTGGAAGATATTGAAGAGAAAAATACAACAGACCTGCACGAGATTAAACTCTTTGCCGACGGCGGTTCGCGCGGCAATCCCGGACCCTCCGCCAGTGGCTTTGTGCTGCTGACTATGGAGGATGTAGTGGTGTTCCAGGGCGGGCAATATATGGGCATCACCACCAACAATCAGGCCGAATATCATGCCCTCAAGTTCGGGCTAGAGGAAGCGCTAATTCGCGAGGCCAAGATTGTGCATGTCTTTTTAGACAGCCTGCTGGTAGTCAACCAAATGAAGGGTGTCTATAAGATGAAAAACGCCGAACTAAAGCCGGTACATCAGGCCATATGGCAAGTAGTTCATCAGTTTGAACAGGTAACCTTTACCCACGTGCCACGTGAGCTCAACAAGCTGGCCGACGCCATGGTCAATGAAATTCTGGATGCAACTTTAACCTAAAGTGCCAGATTATCTGTAAGCCGGGTTTTGTCTAGACTAGTCATCTATCTAGGCCATGGATTGCTCAATGGCTCGAGCGGTTCTTGTGATGAACTCTGGCGGGACGCCGTACTTGAGAACATCTCCTTGCAGCAGACAGGGTTTACCACTCCGCCAAGTCACCTTGGCGAACTGTGAGCTCTTACCTCACTCTTTTCACCCTTACCAGCAAAGCTGGCGGTCTTGTTTCTGTGGCACTTTCCCTAGGGTCGCCCCCGGTTGCCGTTAGCAACTGTCATTTCCCTACGCTGCCCGGACTTTCCTCGTCACCTTTAGGGTGACGCGACCAGTCGATAATCTGGCCCAATTATTATACCATAAGTTTTATTTTAATAAACTGCGAACGGTTTAATCTCTTAAAGAATCTGGGATTTCGTCAGTCTCACCATAAAGGTATCGCAGTTCTTCCTCGGATAGATCGAAAGGTGAAACTCTATCGTCTGGAGATGATGGTCTAAAGTTCATCATATCTACAATATCTTCTGTCAAACCCTCAAAGGGTTCTTCTGCAGGTTTCGGATAGCCTTCCATACTATTTGTCATAACTTTGAGAAAAGAACTACTTCTTGGCGGCTTTGACTACGGCTTCAAAGGCTTTGGGTTCGTTCACGGCTAGTTCGGCCAGAATTTTGCGGTCTAGGGTGACATTGGCGGCTTTGAGTCCGGCGATCAAGCGGCTATAAGTGGTGCCGTGCAATCTGGCACCGGCGTTGATACGAGCATTCCAGACGGCTCGCAGGGTACGGCGGTGATTACGGCGGTCGCGGTAGGCATATTGCAAAGCTTTGGTAACGGCTTGCTTGCCGCGTTTAATACTAGAGCGGTGAGACCGCTGCATACCCTTAGTAGCGTGGCGGATCTTCTGATGCTTTTTGTGGGCGGCAACGCCGCGTTTAACTCTCATTACTTGGCTCCTAATTTCAACTTAATAGTCTTGGCACTCTTGCCAGTAATTGGCTCCAGTCCGGACAGCTTACGCTTGCGGGCAGCGGATTTTTTCTGCAAAAAGTGGCTGCGCATAGAGTGACGGCGCATAACTTTGCCGTTTTTGGTGATGCGTACGCGGTCTTTGGTTCCGCTGTGAGTCTTTAACTTGGGCATTTATTCTATTCTCCCAAACCTTTGATTGGATTACTGACTACTGGCTCTGGTTTGCTCTCGTCCACGGCTTCTGCTTCCTCTGGTTTTGGCCGGCTGGCCTTGCTTGACGCACTGGCCCGAATGACAAAGTTTAACTGTTTGCCATTGAGCTGCGGCAGTTGGTCAACTGCGATGGTATCGCCAAACCTGGCAATAACCTTATCTGCCAGCTGGAAACCCAGCTCTTTGTGGGCTAGCTCGCGACCTCTAAAAAAGACGGTGATTTTGACCTTGTGCCCCTCGTCCAGAAACTCACTGATCTTCCGGACCTTGACGCCTAGATCATGCTCGCCAATCTTGAGCCCAAACCGCATTTGTTTAACCTCAAGAGTCTTGGTATTACGCTTGTTCTTTTGCTGCTGCTTAGTGCGTTGGTAATTGAACTTGCCCCAGTCAACAATCTTGACCACGGGCGGGTTGGCCTCTGGTGAAATCTCCACCAAATCCAAACCATCCTGTTCGGCCAACCTAAGCGCGTCACCTTTGGACATAACACCTAGCTGCCGGCCATCTTCACCAATCACTCTCAGCTCTGATGCCTGAATCTGGTGATTCAGACGAGTCGTCTTAGCGATACGTTATACTCCTTAAAACTCTTTAGGCTGGAGACATTTTAACAGAGGAGCCAACAGATGGCAAGTGATTCTTATGCATAATTGGATGTTATTATTAGCGCGTATGAAACCAGACAACGAGCCGCAGAGAATAGAAGGGCATGCCTTCTTTGATCCCAAAACACCAGAAACACCAGTTGAGATTTTGGGTATTCCAACTGATCCTTTAATGGATCTGGGCAAGGCTCTAGGTAGCATTGCCTATCTTTCGCACGACAATATACCTTACAGCATAAAACGGATTGGTTATAGAGCAGGCGATGTTGCTCAACACCACTCTCTATCATTATTTCCACTCCTAGAAAGGCTTCAGGCTGGCGAGGACGTCCAACCAATAGACGTGCGACCATACAGAAAGCCAATAAAAAAGATAATACCTAAACTAAGATCAGCCGATTGGTGGTCTAAGGTTGCTGGCGGGGTTGGTGTAGGCATACCCATCAGAAGAATTATAAACCGAAAAGTAGAAGAAGAATTTATTGAGAGAGTACCACCACTTCTTGATCAAGCAGGTGAGTACTTGCCGCAAGCCGAGCCGTATGTGGCTTTTCTTGAACAATTTGATAATCCTAGGGAACAGTTCGTCTCTGAAATAGTAATTGTAGCGGAGGCAATACGTTTTACAGCTCGCAAAGAGGCCCAGAAACGTAGACAACCCGACAAAGTGACGGCCGAGGACGCTGCGGTTGGTATTAGACAGACAATAAATAGAATATTGGCAAATGATGATGAAACAAAAAAACGATTGCCGATGTTTTCTCATCTGGTAGTTGATCAGCTACCACCAAAAACGCAATTCCCCCCAACGGATAAAATAGGCATTGTAGCCCCGGAGATAATGAACATGCTCGAGTCTGCTCTGCCCGCGGACCAGAGAGACGACAAGTTCTACGATAGTATCTTAAGGTATGCTCATCCTCAACGGTGGATTGCGACAAAAGTTATAAGCACGGACTTTATGTTCATGAAAGATCTGGATCTTATACTGCCAAGCATCAGAGATCTTTTGCCTACCAGCGGCGTAGAGACTAGGAATACCTATAACAGAGTAAGAGACTTCCTAAAACCTAAACCAAAAAAGAACTAGCCAGAAAGAATACAAGCCCATTTCGGCAGCACGCCCTTCGGGCTTACTCCCAACTTACTTTTTCTCAGCAGCAAGAAAAAGTAAGCAAAAAGTGCCACGGCAGCTCCGTTCACTAGGTTAGCTGTAGTAAAAGCAGTCTTTGCCTGCAGAACTCCTACTAAAGCAGCCACTGGCTACTTTAGTAGTCAAACAGCTGCAGGAACTCAAAGCCAGACTGTTTTACTACATCTGGCCAGGTTCACTGCGCGAGCCGTAAAGGACCAATAGACTATAAATCCGTGGATTCCAGGCTCGAGCTCACCAAGGAGATATGATTTGTCTAGCGGAATAGAGCCAAAATTCGTCTGCTACTCTACCTAAGTATTAGTATCAGACCGACCGGAGGGAGTTGTTTTGGCGCCGTTAGATAGATCATATCTCCTTGGCTGAGTGAGTCGGTCTGTTATTTCTTTGGTTACTTGCTTGTTAACACAAGAAAGTAACTCGGGAGTAAGCCCGAAGGGCGTGCTTCCGAAAAGGTTTATCTTATGCAACTTGGGTGGAGTATTGCTCGAGTAGGTTGGGTTGGCGGCGGCGGTATTGTAGGGCTTCGCTGATGTGGGCAGGGGATATATCCTCGGCGCCTTCGAGATCGGCAATGGTGCGGGCCACTTTGATAGAGCGCATATAACTACGGGCTGATATCTGCAACTTATCAGCTGCTTGGTTCAGCAATTGTTCGGCCGCCTCCGTTAGCTTGCCCAACTGTTTTATATCTTGGTTGCTCATCTCACTATTAGTTTTGCGGACGTTCTTGTAACGCTCTGCCTGCCTGCCGCGGGCGGCCTCAACCCGTTCTAACATCTTGTCGCTGCCTTCTTGCTGCTCGCTCCTAAGCAGTTTCTTGTGTGCCACCTCATCTACATCAACCTGTATGTCTATACGATCCAATATTGGGCCCGACACTTTGCGCTGGTACTTAATGATCTGGCTAGGCAAACAGTTGCAAACCTTAGAGCTGCCATAATAGCCGCAAGGGCAGGGGTTAGAGGTGGCCACCAATATAAAGTGGGCCGGAAATTCTACGCTTTCTTTGGCCCGGGCAACGGTAATAACCCTGTCTTCCAGAGGTTGACGTAAGGCCTCGATGGTGGAGCGGTTAAACTCAGGGAATTCATCAAGGAATAGCACGCCGCGGTGGCTCAAGCTAATCTCGCCAGGTCGGGGATATTGTCCACCGCCGATGATAGAGATATCACTGGAGCTATGATGCGGTGACCTAAAGGGGCGTTCCTCAACAATACTGTCGTACTGCTTGTTGGCTAGGCTGTGCAGGTGTGTTACTTCCAGTACTTCTTCACGGTTTAACGGGGGTAAAATGCTGCGCATTGCCTTGGCTAGCATGCTTTTGCCAGTGCCTGGCGGACCGTTTAGCAACACATTGTGGGCACCAGCGGCAGCGATCTCTAACGCCCGTTTAGCCCGGGCTTGGCCAACTACGTGGCGAAAATCTTCGTTCAACTGGTTGGATGGCTTGATCTGTAGCAGTCCATCAGCCGTGAATACCTCCTCTAACTTAATCGTCCCCGTTAGATGCATATATACATCACGTAAATTACGGGCTGGTAACAGAGTAATGCTCGGCACTAGCTGGGCCTGTGGTAGGTTGTGGGCGGGGATTATAAATTGGCTAAAGCCTTGTTTGCGTCCGGCCAGAAGTTTGCCAATTATGCCTCTGACTGGCCTAAGTGAACCATCCAGGGCCAGCTCACCGATGTAAAGACTATCTGTTGGCGGATGGCATTGACCACTAGCTATCAGTATCGAGGTGGCAATTGCCAGATCAAAACTGGTGCTATCTTTAGGAATATCGGCAGGAGCTAGGTTGATGGTAATGCGTTTTTTGGGTAGCTGTAGCTGGCAATTGGTATAGGTGCTACGGATACGTTCTTTAGCTTCGTCTACCGCCTTGTTGGCAAAGCCGACAATTACAATAGAAGGCAAGCCTGCAGATATGTGGCACTCAATGTCAACCAACATGCCATCGTTTCCTGTGTCTACTATGCTTTGGACCCGCGCACTCATTGATTTAATTGTACGCCTATGTGCAATATTTTTCAGCAAATTCTCAGCTTAAGCAGTAAGAAAATAGCCCCGGGTGGGGCCATTTTCATTTGGTTGAAGTTTTATTATGTCTTTTGGTTTGAGTTTTTGTCCGCCACGAGGGCGAATGGTTTTTCATGGAACAACGGCTTGCGAGAAGCCGTTGTTACAGATGCGTTTTTGTTTTTGAGCACTTTTTTTGTTCAAGTGCTAAACACATCTTATAAGTCATGATTTTTACTGTCAATAGACTTATGCTTAGATTTTTTATAAACCTGTGTATAACTTTTACCCTAGACTCGCTTTTTAGCAGCCAAAAAACAGCTATTAAGACATTCACGATTCACCGTTTTCCGTTTACCATATATTGCCTATGATCCATTCACCATACAAAGCGGAAAATGGTAAACGCATAGTAAATGGTGAAGAATAAACGGTAAATCGATCCAAGCTATACTAAGTCTATGAATTGGATAGGCATAAGTGGCAGTTGGCGCTATAGTTTGCCGCAACTTGAGCAGGATGTAAGGCGAAAAGTGACGGCCATAGTTAAACGAGGCGATGGAATCGTGACTGGTGGGGCGCTAGGTGTTGATTTTATAGCCACAGCACGGGTTCTAGAGGTTAACCCCTCACTCAACCAGTTAAAAGTAATTATTCCTACCGATTTAACCTCTTACCTTACTCATTACCGCAAGCAAGCCCAAAAAGCGGCTATTTCAGGCCAACAGTCAGAAAAATTGGCATCACAGCTCATGTTTGTCCAAAAAACGCGTCCTGAGGCTCTTATTGAAGGCCAAACAGGGCTCAGAGTAACCGAACAAACTTATTTGGCCCGTAACAAAAGGATTGCTGAGGCGTCCGACAGCCTGATTGCTTTCCAGGTCAACAATAGTACAGGTACGGGGCAGACCATCGATCATGCCCGCAAACTTGGTAAGCCAGTGACACTTTTTGCCTATCAATCTAGTGGCGCGTGAGTAAAAAACCGGTCGAAAAGCCTATTTTTGGGCAGCCGTGACAAAAGCCTATGTGTTCAATGAGTTGTTCGTAAAATGTATATTATTTTGACTAAAAGTGGTTGTATTTATAATAACGGCTTGATTTATCTTGCTTATCTATAAAATTATACTGGCCATCGGTATTATTGTTATAACAACAACAAAGAGTCATTGACATAAGCAGTTTAGTGTAGTAGGGTAAGTTGGTAAGTCCAAAACAAAAACTTACCATTTAGTCTACTTTGTGAGCTCGTTGTATGAGCAGCAATAAAGGCTAAAATGGCCCAAAATCAGCCTTCAGGCAGACAAAAGGGTAAACGCGGGCTCTCGACCGCCATATCGCTCCATTTCGCCTTACCGGCGGATAGAGCGGTCAGTCAAAGCCATGGACGGTAAGCGCTATAAAAGTCATACACATTAAGGCGGATTTACCGTCCGGCTTCCATATTTATCACCTACGAGCCATGCCAAAGTATGGTATATTTTATTTGTTCAGAATAGATACGCGCTAACAGATATCGCTCATGAAAAAACATATCAAACATACACTCATATTGGCCGTATTGTGGGGTGGTTTGCTGGTCTTCTTGCTATCAACAAACCCCACTAAACTCTCTATTGCTTGGCTAATAGTGCCATTTATATGGTTGTTTGCATCCTTGTATTACACAGTACAATTAATTATTGATGTCTTTAGACCAAGTGGTGGCCGTCACTCAAGAAGACGGGTGAGTATTACCGCCGTTAGCGCGGCTATCCCAACTCTGTTACTGTTGCTTGATTCTATAAATCAACTAAGTGTCAAAGACATATTAATAGTTGTGGCTCTTGGTATAGGTGGGCTGTTTTATATCACCAAGCTACGCTTCAAACAGCCGATTTCTTAATAACACAAATGTCCAAGCGATACTTAGGCATTATTCCTTACGCTTAGTCTGTTATAATTTAGGTCGTGGCGCCAACAGATAATACAAACCAGCAAAATTCAGCTGATCCTACCTCCGATGTTGATGGTGGTGGGTCTGTACCACAATCTCCGGCCGACACTAATCAACCGACGCAAAATAATTCACAGCCAGAATTACCATCTGCGCCTCAGTCGCAATTAACACCGGCCGGTCAGGCGCTTAACTTATCTGAGAAAGCCAGCGCCACTACACCCGCTCAATCACCGCCAAAAGCCCCTGCGCCTCCAATTGTTGATCCGCCAAATGTAGCTGATGATGAAGATTTGATAGAGCAGGAATGGGTAGATAAAGCCAAGGCAATTGTAGATCGTACCCATAACGATCCGTATCTGCAAAATCAGGAGTTAGGGAAGTTTAAAGCCGACTATATTAAGAAGCGGTATAACCGGGAAATTAAAGTCAGCGAAGAGTAAAGAAGAGTAAACAGGCTTAATAAAAATGAACGTCTTACTAATCATAATTGCGACCCTGTTGCTTTTGATAGCTGGCGTTGGTAGCGCTCTATATTTGCACTCGCGTAATCTGTTAAGAGAGCAAAAGAACTTTGAGCGCGGGCTCAAGATGATACCCATGCTGATCCATCTGCCGCCTCTGAGCGAAGACACAGAAGAGAAGGGGCGCGACCTGCGTGATGTTATTGACGAAAATATCAGCAAGGCCCAGGTGCTTTACAGCATTATTGCCAGCACTTTTCAGAAGGGTTTTAAGGGTAAATTCTATGGCCAGCGTCACTTTGCGTTTGAAGTTGTTGCCACCGATGGTGTAGTTAACTTTTATGCGGCTGTGCCAGTGGTGTTGGCCGATGTGGTCAAGCAAGCAGTTATTAGTGCCTATCCGTCGGCTCAGTTAGAGGAGATTACTGAGCATAACATTTTTAGTCCGGTGGGGCGTATTAGTGGCACCATGGGCGGCGAACTGACCTTAAAAGAGCACTATGCTTACTCTATTTCCACCTATCAGGAGCTTAAGCGTGATGCTATGCAATCAATACTCAATGCGCTGTCTACCCTGGAAAAAGATGACGGGGCAGGCATTCAAATAATGCTGCGGCCGGCCGACTCATCTTGGCGCAAAAGTGCCCACGAAATTGCCAGCAAAAAACGCAAAGGTCACAGCGAGAAAAAATCTGGCAAAGAAGAAGCCTTCTGGTGGTTCAAGCAAGCCTTTTTTGCTCTGTTTGAGCCGCCAAAATCACCGGACGAGCATGGCGAATCCAGCAAAGAAATCTCATCGCTGGAACAGACAATTGTTGACTCCATAGATGATAAAACTCGTTATCCGGGCTATGAAGTCATGATAAGGGTTGTCACATCGTCTGCTACCGCACAGCAAGCTCAAACTATTCTAAACAACGTTGTTGCGGCCTTTGCGCTGTTTGATGCCCAGGGCAAAAACGGCTTTAAATTTACCGCTGCCAAAGATATTGAGTCTTTTGTCACGGCCTACATAATGCGCTTTTTTCCACAAGAGAATAACCAGAATATTCTAAATTCGGTTGAGCTGGCTACACTGTTTCACTTCCCAGATCAGCGTAATGTGCCTACTTCACAGTTGGAACGGCAAGCCAGTAAGCAGGTAGATGGTCCGCGCAATGTGCCTGAGGAAGGGCTTATGCTGGGTTATAACGTTTTTCGTGGTGTCAAAAAGCCCATTCGCCTTAGCTTGGAAGATCGCCGCCGGCATATGTATGTGGTTGGTCAGACCGGTGTTGGTAAGTCTATTTTCCTGGAGAATCTGGCGCTGCAAGACATGTTGGCTGGCCGTGGTTTTGCTTTTGTTGATCCACACGGCGAAACAGTTGACCGGCTGGTGGCCATGGTGCCCAAAGAACGTACGGAGGACGTCATTTACTTTAGCCCGGCTGATATGGACTACCCGGTTGGCCTCAATCTGTTTGAGTTTCACACGCCCGAGCAAAAAGACTTTTTGATCCAGGAAGCTATTAATATGCTGTATAAGCTATATGACCCGCAGCATCAAGGCATCATAGGCCCTCGTTATGAGCATTGGTTCCGTAACGCAGCTCTGACAGTTATGGCCAATCCCAAGGGTGGTACATTCATTGATATTCCCAAGGTCTTTACTGACAAGCAGTACGAGCGCGAGCTTAAGGCCTTTGTGACCGACAAGACGGTGCTGGACTTTTGGGACAGGGAAATGGCCAGCACCAGTGATTACCACAAGAGCGAGGTATTGGGCTGGTTTGTTAGTAAGTTTGGTGCGTTTCTTTCCAACGAGATGATGCGCAATATCATCGGTCAGAGCAAGAGTGCCTTTAATTTGCGTGAGGTAATGGATCAAAAGAAAATCTTGTTTGTAAATCTTAGCAAGGGCCGCACCGGCGAGCTCAACAGCAACCTATTGGGCATGATTTTTATTATGAAATTCCAGGCTGCGGCCATGAGTCGGGCCAATGTGCCAGAAGAGCAGCGGGAAGACTTTTGTCTATATGTTGACGAGTTTCAAAACTTCTCAACCGACTCATTCGCCACCATTCTGTCTGAGGCCCGAAAGTACCGACTCAACCTGATTGTGGCCAACCAGTTTACAACGCAGTTAACCGATGAAATTCGCGATGCTGTGTTTGGAAACGTCGGCTCGATTGCCTCGTTTCGGGTTGGTGCCGATGCCGATGCTGATGCGCTGAGCAAGAAGTTCAGCCCGGTGTTTGACCGCGAGGATGTACTGCGTATGCCCAACTACAACACCGTTACTCAGATGCTAATTGGCGGTGTGCCAACTCAGCCTTTTAGTATGGCCACTATGCCGCCGCTGGGGACACCTAACGCTCAATTGGGGCAGGCACTCAAGCAGCTTAGCGCTGCTAAATATGGGCGCCCTAAACTGGTGGTAGAGACCGAAATCTTTGGCCGATTGGCCACTAAAGAACCACCCAAACCAGCCTTTGGCGCTGGCCAGGCGGCTGGAGGTGCACGCTTGCCATATGGGGCTAACCAAGCTGCAGCTGGAGCAGCTAGGCAGCGACCAGCCGTTCCCGGTGCAGCTAAACCACCATCCACCGGCTCTTCATTCCTCGATGATTGGCTGACCAAGCGTCGTAATCCGGCTGCGCCCAAACCAGGCGGACCAACACCTCCGCTGGGCGCCGGGCAGGGGCCATCCTCACCTAATATGATGCCCTCCACTACCGGTCCAAGCCAGGCTTTTGCCACTATGCCAGCCAGTCCCTACAGTCAACCCCAGCCTACTCAATACCGCTCGCCGGGTTCAAGCGTGCTATCGCCGCCTATGCCCTCAGCCTCACAGGCAGCTCGCGAAGCCCGCCGTGACGCCATGAGCGAACGCAAAGAACAGGCTCAAATTGACGCCGAAATCAAGCATACTTTGGCTAATTCCCGGCTCGTGCCAACGGCCAACGCT
>Ga0209542_10010975_pt1 | contig 16178 bp, 17 predicted proteins | sample RifCSPhighO2_01_FD_184028 | JGI IMG/M metagenome (GOLD analysis project Ga0209542, IMG submission 184028) | Soil microbial communities from Rifle, Colorado - Rifle CSP2_plank highO2_0.1 (SPAdes) (version 2) | ecosystem: Environmental > Terrestrial > Deep subsurface > Rock core/Sediment ... | reverse complement strand
TCCGCCTGCTCCTCCGTATGACTGAGCGACATAAACCCGCCATGCACGGTTTTGTACAGCTCCGGCGTATGTTCCGCGCCGAGCACCAAACGCATCAACAGTCGCGACACCTGTCCGAGCCTTTTGCTCTGCGCGGGCGTGGTGCCCAAAAACTCGCGAGACACTTCGTCCACCCCGGTGAGCCGCCACTCTGCCTTGCCGCGCACAAACGTATAGCGCCCGCGGCTAAGCGTCTCGAGCCCGTAGCGCAGTTTTGATACTTCACGCCGCGAGCTCGTTGCTTTAGCGCGCACCAGCCCGAACTCACGCGTCAATATAAAGACAATCGTATTTGCTTCGCCGACGGCGCGTTTCCCTAAAACTATGCCTTCGGTGATGTGTTTGTCGTACATTTTATTTACAGTCTTTCAAACGCGACTGTCTCCCCTTCTTTTGCCTCGAGCGACAGTAGGCCAGTCGCGCCCATCAGCATCTCGCGGTGCTTGCGTATAAAGTCCGCGTCTGGAGTGACAATCAAAAGCCCCGGTCGGTCGGCCATCGAGAGACCCTGCTCTTTGCGCCAACCCTGTATCGCGCGCAGCCACTCCCTATACATCCCCTCTTCTTTGAGTTCGGGAGTAAGCTCGGTGTCGAGAATAACATCCTCGTGCTGGCTGGCATCCTCAGCGACTTCTTTAACATTCAGTTCGTCGGCAATAATATCGCGCAACGCCTCGTCGGCCGGGAGCGATTTGCAAGTCAGCCGGCCGAGCGGTTGGCGGATTTTGATGCCCGCGCGCTCGCGCGCTTGGAGCCCCTGGCTTGCAACCACGCGCACTGCCGCCATGTCTTTAAGTAGCGCCTCGTCTATTTGCAAAGCCGCCGGCCAATCCGCCAAGTGCACGCTCTCCCCGCCGCCCACGCGGCGATATAAATCCTCGGCAAAAAACGGCATTACCGGCGCCATAATCTTTGCAACGGTTATTAGCACGTAGCGCAAAGTGGCGAGAGCCTGCTCTTTGTCTGCACCGTCCTCCTTGAAGCGGTCACGCGAGCGGCGCAGGTACCAGGTCGAGAGGTCGTCGATAAAGATACCGAGTGGGCGCGCTGCGGTATCAAGCTCATACTTTTCAAATCCGGCGGTGGTATCGCGCACTAATTCGCCAAGCCGAGCGAGTATCCAACAATCAAGCGCATGTTTAGGTGTAGCAAAAGTTTCGGAAAAGGGAGTTGGGGTCGTGTTCATCTCTCCCTTTTCCGGAAGCTTTTGCTGCGCCTCCGCATACAAATCATAAAAACTCCGCACATTGTCGAGACGCATCAGCAGTTTTTTGCTCACTTCATCCACTCCTTTTTCCTGGAAGCGCAGGTCCTCCGCGCGCACCACCGACGAGGAAAGCAGATAGTAGCGCAGCGCGTCGGCGCCGTACTTCCCTACCACCTCCATCGGGTCGGGATAGTTTCGCAGGCGCTTGCTCATCTTTTGTCCGTCGCTTGCCAAAATAAGTCCGTTTACAATAACGTTTTTGTACGGCGACTTACCGAACAGTGCAGTACCAAGCACAATCAGCGAGTAGAACCACCCACGCGTCTGGTCTAAGCCTTCCGCAATAAAGTCGGCAGGATACCCTCTGCTTCCAAACCAAAACAAACGCTTTGGGTCAAAACTTTCCTTTTTAAACGGATAGTGATTGGAGGCAAACGGCATCGAGCCGGACTCAAACCAGCAGTCAAAGACATCCGGGATACGCTTCCACTCCCCCGTGTCTATCTCATCGATGTAGGGGCGGTGCAGGTCGAGTTCGTAATCGACATTATGCGGGTACGGCGTAAAGGGCATTTCCTTGACCTCGGCGGTCCGCAACATCTCTTTGGAGTTAAATCGAGCCGAAGGCCGGCGCGCCGCAACCTGCTGCAGAGACCACAGCGGACTGCCGTGGCTGACGATGAGGATGTTTTTATTTTTGTAGCGGCGCTCGATGTCAAACAAAAACTCTCCCATACGGCGGTGGACGGCCAGGTGGTCCCTGTCGTTATCCTCATGCAACCGCTCGTCTACCAGTACTTCCGCCGGCAGGTCCAACTCTTTGCGCACAATACCGGCTGTCTTTTGCGCGCGCAAAAACGGAGAGGAGAAGATAAGGTCTATCTTTTCTTTCTTGAGTCCAACTGCCGAAGCAGCAGCCTGATGCTCGCCTTTTTTCGTCAAATGGTTGGTCGGATCGCCATCGAGGTCCAATACGTTGTTTGCATTAGCGATAGCCTCGCCGTGGCGCATTATAAAATAGCGGTTACCGTTGCGGCGTACCATGCTTAAAACATCCAACACTGAGCCCGCGACTTTTATTTCTTTGGTTTTGGTGTCGCGCCATACCGGCAGCGGCGCGCCCCAGTAGCGGCTGCGCGATATCGCCCAGTCGGGCGCGGACTGCAATCCGTTGTTAAATCTGCCCTCCCCCACATGCTCCGGCGTCCAGCCGATTTTTGCGTTCTGTTTAAGTAATTTTGACTTGAGCGCCGAGACTTTGACGAACCACGAGGTGGCGGCCCAGTTTAAGAGCGGCGTGTCGCAGCGCCAGCAGTGCGGGTAGCTGTGTTTTATCTTTTCCTGCGCAAACAACAGGCCTCGTTCTTTAAGCAGAGCAGCAACCTTTTCGTCTGTCTCGCGTGGATTGCCTTTGGGTTTGACAGAAATGCCCGCGAAATCGCGCACTGTCGCGACAAACTTGCCCTCCTCCGTTACATGATGAATGAGGGGAATTTTTTCTTTCTGCGCGAGCGCTAGGTCGTCCGCGCCGTAGGCGGGCGCTAGGTGCACGATGCCAGTGCCGGCGTCCATGGTCACATACGGAGCGGCATATACCTTCCACGCGTGCATCTTGTGCTTGTGCAGTTCGGTCGCAAAGTAGTCAAACGGCGGGAGATATTTTTTGCCGACGAGGTCCTTGCCGTACATTTCCTCCACAATCTCCGCATCTTCAAACACCGCGGCGAGGCGCTCTTTGGCGACAATAAAAAACTCGCCGCCTACTTTTACTTTTACATATTTCGCATCTGCATTAACCGCCGCGGCGGCGTTGCCTGGCAGGGTCCACGCAGTAGTAGTCCAGATTAGTAAATAAGTAGGCTCGCCTGCCCCGTTGGCTTGTCCTACGGGGTCGACCAACGGGAGCTTTACGGTAACCGCGATGTCGTCGATATCTTTATACCCCTCGGCTACCTCAAAGTTGGAGAGTGTCGTGCCGCACCGCGGACACAGGTGCATCGCCTTAAATCCCTCGTATATAAGACCCTTGCCATAAAGATTTTTAAACGCCCACCATACCGACTCGGTATAGGAGGAGTCCATGGTCTTGTAGTCCGCCTCCATGTCCGCCCAGCGCCCAAGCCGCGGGATGATGCGCTTCCAATCCGACACGTCCTTCATAATAGAGACTCGCGCGGCTTGGTTAAACTTTTCTATACCGTACTCTTCGATGTCGCGCTTATTCTTAAATCCGAGTTCCTTCTCCACCAAGTTTTCCACCGGCAGACCGTGGCAGTCCCAGCCCCACCTGCGGGCAACGTGGTAGCCCTGCATTGTTCGGTAACGCGGGATAGCGTCTTTTATTGTCGAGGCCAAGATGTGACCGTAGTGCGGCAGGCCGTTTGCAAACGGCGGTCCGTCATAAAAAACATACTCACCCTTGGGCGCGGGCTTATTGAGCGACTTTTGAAAAATCCCCTCTTTATTCCAAAAATCCAGAATCTCTTCCTCTCGTTTTGACAGGTCGGACATACTCAAAATATAACACTTTACATCTCCTCCGGTGTCGGGATGCCGAGAAGGTTAAGACCTTGGGAGAGGGTATGCTCCACAACTTTGACCAAACTAAGCGTGTATCCAGCTATTGTGCCGTCAACAATCGCACGCTCTGCTGCATACCAACTGTTAAACTCTGCGGCGAGTTCAGTTAAGTAAGTGGTTACACAGTGTGGTTCCATCTCTTTTGCTGCGCGAGCTACTGCATCTGAATAGTGAACGAGCACGCGCTCTAAGGTTTTGCTCTGCGGAGTAACAAATTCAGTTACCGTAGCCCCAGACGCTTTTCTCAATAGTGCTCTGGCGCGGACGAGTGCGTATTGCAGATACGGTCCTGAGTCGCCCTCGAGCGACAGCGACTTCTCCGGGTCAAAAATAATATCTTTACCGCTCCCGGACTTGAGCACAGTGTATTTAATAGCTCCAACCGCCACATCCTCCCTGCCGCGTGCGGCAACGGTCAAGTCGGCAAGCAGAGACTCGCCGGTTATGACATTGCCGGTGCGCGACGACATTTTGCTGTCGGCAAACCGCATCATGCCGTGCGACACGTGCTTGGTCTTTTTTGCTATATCCTCTATCTCAGGTACTTTTTTTGCCGCCGCAAGTACGACTGAAAAGTAATCGCTTTGCTCGTTTGCGGTAATTGTAATAGATTCGTCCATATTTTCTGTCTCCTTTTTGAGTTCTAAGAGACCTAAATCTTTTGCTTCATATGTTGGCAGTCCGCGGGAGGTTACAAAGACGCGCGTGTGCGCGCCGTGGAATACGGTCGCACCTTCGCTTTGCTCGAACACCTCAGGATGTTTTTGCACCAAAATTAAACCTTTGGGGCTCGTCTCGCTTTCAAAAAAGTATTTATTAAACTTTGTGCCGAGTGTTTTATAAATCTCATCAAACCGCTCAAGCGACTCTTTGCGCCCGGCATCGTAGAGCGCATTAATCTGCGCGTCGCTTTTTTCGTAGACTTTTTTATTTATTTCGTCTATCTCGGCCTTTTTGTTTTCATACTCCTGTGAACCGTAGGTGTACGCCTCGCCCCACGATGTGTCCGACTTCTGCGTCTTTCCCCAAATTGCTTTTGCAACGTGCAGCCCGACGTCGCCCTGATAATTTGCGCGTATTACTTTTGCGCCGGAGGCTTCGAGCAGGCGAGCGATACTCTCGCCTATGGCGTTGCTCATCAGATGCCCGATGTGGAATTCTTTAAACGGGTTCGGGTCGGTATACTCCACCATTATTTTTTTACCGGCGTTCAGTTGCGGGATTTTTTGCTCCTTCGGAATCAGCGCTTCGCGCGAAAGATAAAAGTTAATGAATTTGCCGACCACCTCAATTTTCTCTACTTCATTACTACTGAGTAAACTCCGTAGTTTACTACTGAGCTCATGCGGGTCGACTTTGCCGACCAGCGCGGCATTGGTCGAATAATCGCCGTGGCTTAGTGCGCGCGGGCGCTCCACTACAAAAGCGGCATCTGCGCCTAAAACCTCCCGGATTGCTTTTTCTATGAGTTCTCTCATGCAGAATTACACTAACATTTACAACGTTTTTTGGGAAAGTACCGGGGCGCTCGTCGATTCGACCGCACTAAAGCCTATGCGCCCGATGAGCGCCCCGCCGGCGGTCTCCACATCGCAGCGCCACTCTCCGGCCGAAAGGGCTGTCTTGACGCTAAATCCGCGATACCCCTCCGCACGCCCGCCTGAAATCGGAAATGAAACCCGCGAGCGCGTCTCCCACTCCCTTGAAATGGTGTTTTTGTACTGCCACTTGTGATAAATGGGCGCCTGCAGGTCGGCCGGCGCAAACACCGACGAAAAACAAAACGCGCTGCGGCTGCTATTTAATATGTATGTACCGGAGGTGTCGCGCCAAAACTGATACCAAGGCGCGGGCTCATAAATTGCGAGGTATGTGCTGTCAGCATGTTTTAAAACTGAATGATAAACTCCGAGGTCGCGCATCGCGAGCGGCACGGGCGGTATGACGTTGAGGAAATAAAGAACATTAAACGCCAAAAAGATGCCGGCTATGATAAACGAAACTTCTTTAAGCTTGTTTGTATCGGTGCCGCGGAAGACGGCAAAGAAAAGTACCGCCAAAAAGACGCCGAAGAACACGAGGCTTATAAAACCGCTGAGCAGCATCGTGCCTATGCCGACTGAGTGGGTTATATATACCGGGACCGCCACGAGCGCGTAGCTGAGCATCAAAAAGTAATACACGCCGATGTTAAAACGCAGGAGCGAGTATCTGCTACGAAAGTACTCGTTACCGAAGATAACAAGCACGAGTATGGCAATAAAAACCGCGCTCCCTGCCAGCGTACCGCTGTGCCCGTAGAGCACGAGCAGGTTGCTCGCGAGACCTCCGAAACAAAACTGCAGTACCAACAAAAGGAGAAGCGGCTCGGCATCGTTCGGCCGGCGCCTTGTCCGCAGGTTGAGTAAGATAATAAACGAGCCTGCAATAAACAGATACGACAACAAAAGGATGTTATTAAAGATGCTGTCCGGCCTATCGGCTGCCCATAGGTCAAAAACAAAGCCGAGCAGCAGCGCGCCTACTCCGAGGTGGTGCTCATACTTCTGCCAAAACAAAAATGCCTTACTCCCTATCTGCATAGGGTTATTGTAGCAAAACGAAACCCCCGCTTTGCACGGGGGTGTTGGAGAAAAGGATGTTGCTCAAATGCGAGCAACGGCGGGTGTGATCCGCGTCTGAGACGCAGGCTATTCCGGCTTGGCTAGCTCAGGATCACGAAACGCGCAAAGTAGCGATCATACATGCAGTTTCTCTCCATGTTGGAAACAAGGCGAACGCACCTTGGACACGGCAAGAGCCGTAGTTTGCAGGTCGACCCAAAGAGCATTCCCTACAACTCTAGCACCACCCCATTTTTGTGCAAATGATTTATACAAACGAGTTGTGGATGGGGAATTTTTTACACAATGCTTTGACTTCCTTATGAAGCTTCGCGAGTTTCGGGTCGGCATGCGCGCGTTTTTTGAAGCCTGCGAGATACGCCTTGCGCGCGGTTTTGTCGGCCGGCAGCTCTTCTTTTTTGGTAAGCCTCATGACCTCGGCGATCCAAGCGCCGATGAGCCTCATTTCGCGCTCTTTCATATGGCGGGTGGTGATAGACGGCGTGCCGATGCGGATGCCGCTGGGGTAAAATGGTGACGATGGCTCGTCGGGTATGGTGTTTTTGTTGGTGGTAAGCCCTATCGCGTCAAGCGCAATCTCGATAATGGCACCGCGGCCCGTGCCGCATTTAACCAAGACCATATGGTTGTCGGTGCCGCCGCTCACAATATCAACACCCTCGCGCACGAGCGTTTGGGCTAGGGCCTTTGCGTTTTTGACTATTTGCTTGCCGTACGCGCGGAACGCCGGCGTTGCCGCCTCCCTCAGCGCCATGGCTATGCCGGCGGTGGTGTGGTTGTGCGGCCCGCCCTGCAAATTGGGAAATATGGCTCGGTCTATTTTGATGCCCAGCTCAGGATCTTTGGCAAGGCCTTTTTTAGTGACCATAATCATGCCGCCGCGCGGACCGCGCAAGGTCTTGTGCGTAGTGGTCGTGACAATATGTGCGTACGGCACCGGGCTTGCGTGAGCGCCGGCAACCACAAGGCCCGCCACGTGCGCGATGTCAGCCGCCAAAAAAGCGCCGACGCTGTCCGCAATTTTTGCGAGCTCTTTAAACGGAAACTCGCGCACATACGCGGTCGCCCCAACCCATATAAGCTTCGGTTTATGCTTCTTCGCCAAGCGCGCGATTTCTTTTAAGTCAAGATACCCGTCCGGCTTAACCCCATATTGCACTGCTTTATAAAACATACTCGTAGCGCTGGCCTTCCATCCGTGCGTCAGATGGCCGCCCGCCGTCAGTAATTGGCCCATAATCGTGTCGCCGGGGCTGCAGGTAGCGAGGTACACGGCGAGGTTCGCCGGCGAGCCGGAGTATGGCTGCACATTTACATACGGTACGCCGAATATTTTTTTGGCCCGCTCGCGCGCGATATCTTCGACCTTGTCGATAACCTCGTTGCCGCCGTAGTAGCGTGCGTGCGGATATCCTTCGGAGTATTTGTTGGTGAGACAGGAGCCCATCGCCTCCCGCACCGCCTGCGAAACTATGTTTTCGGATGGTATAAGTTCAAGCCCTTCCGCCTGACGCTTCTCCTCCTCGAGAAGCGTCTTGTAAATATCCTTGTCCTGTTTTTTAATAGACTCGTACATAGATATAGATTTAGCGTAGCTCTTTTTCTACTATTCCCCAAATGTCTTCGTGTATCTCCTCCGGCGTGCGGTTGGCGTCTACAAATTTAGTGGAGCCGAACTCGGCGGCAAATTGTTTAAACCCCTCGCGCACGCGCTGGTGATACTGTAGCGGCTTAATATCAAACTTTGATTTTTCCTGAGCCTGGTCTTTAGTGCGGCGTTCAAACGCAACCTCGGCGGGCAGGTCGAGGACAATATAAAGTTCGGGTTTATACACCGGCGGTAATCCATCCCGTATTTGCTTGAACTGCGCGCGAAGCCACTCGGGCGATTGCTCACCAAAAATTTGAAACGCATAGGTGGAAGAATCGTAGCGGTCGCACAACACATGGGTGCCAGCCGCGAGCGCCGGCGCCACTACGTCTTGTACGTGTGACCCGCGCGCCGCCCAAAACAAAAAGAAGTCGCACACGGCGTTGCTTGCTGTGCCTCCGGTCTGAAGAATCATTTTCCGTATCTCCTCCGCCCGTGGCGAGCCTCCGGGCTCCCGTGTAAACAACACCGCTTTGCCGGCAAGCTTCTCCTGCAGGAGCCGCACCTGGGTCCCCTTGCCGGAGCCGTCCATTCCGTCTAATACAATAAATTTGCCGCGTTTGTCCATAGTTTATTACCTTGCCTACTATGTTACAGTGGGAGGAATAAAAATCCTATGGCACTATCCGACAAGAAAATCCTGCAGTCGATGAAGGAGGGGTCTATCGTTATCGAGCCTTTTAAAAAGGCGAACCTTGCCACCTCCTCCTACGATGTCACACTCGGCGAGTATTTTTTCCCCGAGCAGACGCCGCCGCATTTTGAAAATTTGTACAACGTGTACGACAAAAAACACATCGAGCGCGTATGGGGCACCAAAGCCAAGCGCGCCAAACCGGCAAAGGAAATTTTGGCAAAATATAAATTTGAGTATGAAAGCATATCGTCAAACGACCAAATAATTCTCCTCGCGCCGGGCGAAACTATCCTCGGCCATACGCAGGAGTTCATCGGCGGGCGCGACCACATAACCACTATGATGAAAGCGCGCTCGAGCCTCGGCCGCAGCTTTATCGAGGTATGCAAGTGCGCCGGCTGGGGCGATGTGGGCTACATCAACCGCTGGACGATGGAGATAACCAACAACTCCACTCACTATTACATTCCGCTGGTGGTCGGCAGGCGTATCGCGCAGATTATCTTTTTTGAAACAGGCCCGATACTGGCGGGCGACTACGCCAAAGGTGGTAAGTATCAGAGTTCCGGCTCGGTCGCGCAGTTGAAAAAGAACTGGAAGCCGACCGACATGCTCCCGCGCCTGTATCTTGACCGCGACATCAAGAGAAAGTAGCGTACTACTAGAAGCTCAACAAGGAGAAAGTCATGCAAACTTACAACGACGTACTCCGAAAAATCATGGATGAGGGCGTCGACCGCGTCGGCCGCAATGCGACCACCCGCGCGCTCTTCGCTATCCAGATGCGCTTCAAAATGGCAGACGGATTCCCCGCCGTCACCACCAAGAAGCTCGCGTTTAAAGCGGTCAAAAGCGAGCTGTTGTGGTTCCTCGAGGGCAGTAACGACGACAATAGGTTGAAATCGCTCAACGGCTCCGAAAAGACGATATGGACTGATAACGCGCAGGCGGATTATTGGAAGCCGAAGGCCAAGTTTGACGGCGACCTCGGCCGCATCTACGGCGTGCAGTGGCGCAAATGGCAGACAACCGACGGCCGCATTGTCGACCAAATCAAGGATGCAGTGGACAAGATAAAGAAGAGTCCGTCTGACCGCCGCATCATCGTCACTGCGTGGAATCCCGGCGAAATCGACCAGATGGCCCTGCCTCCCTGCCACATGCTGTTCCAGTTCTTTGTGGCAAACGGCAAACTCTCGCTCCACATGATCCAGCGCAGCTGCGACATGTTCCTCGGTGTGCCGTTCAACATTGCATCATACTCGCTCCTGCTCCATATGATGGCACAAGTCACGGGTACCGTGGCGGATGAATGCATCCTGACGCTCAATGATGCTCACGTTTACCACGATCACTTCGACGCGGTGCGCGAGCAACTCGCGCGCGAGCCGATGAAGTTGTGCAATCTTTGGCTCAACCCTGATGTTAAAGATATCGACAGCTTCACCATGGATGACATTAAGCTCGAGAACTATGTCAGCCACCCCGCTATCCCTGCTAAGATGATCGTCTAATGGCACCCCGCGTCAGCATCATCGCCGCGATAGGCAAAAACCGCGAACTGGGGCGTGATAATGACCTGCTTTGGCGTATTCCGGATGATTTGAAGCGTTTTAAATCTTTGACACTGGGGCACCCGATTATCATGGGCCGAAAAACATTTGAGTCTATAGGCAAGCCGCTCACTGGGCGTACTAACCTTGTTGTAAGCCGCTCCTCACTATCGTTTGAAAATGCGCTTGCGCAGGCAAAAAAACTTGACGACAAAGAGGTATTTATAATAGGCGGAGCGCAGATTTATGAACAAGCGCTCCACTACGCTGACCGCTTGTATCTGACTTTAATCGACGACACAAAAGATGCCGACAGCTTCTTCCCCGAGTACGAGCTTTTGTTTACCAAAAAGCTCTCGGAGGAAATCCGAGAGCTTAACGGCCTAACCTACCGCTGGGTAGATTTAGAAAAATAATTACTTTACATCAACGCCCATTGAGCGGGCGGAGCCGGCGATTATTTTCATCGCTTCCTCTATTCCGTGCGCATTGAGGTCGGGCATCTTCTTTTCCGCAATCTCCTTAACCTGCGCCTTAGTTATGGTGCCGATTTTGGCGGTGTTGGGCTTGCCGCTCCCCTTCTCTTTGCCAAGTGCCTTCAAAATGAGGGACGAAGCTGGAGGTGTTTTGAGCACAAAGTCGTAGGAGCGGTCCTCATAAACCGTAATCTCTGCAGGCACTAGGTCGCCCGCCATGCCCTTGGACGCCTCGTTAAACTTCTTAACAAACTCGCCGATGTTGATGCCGGCGGGGCCCAGCACCTGGCCCATGGCCGGAGTAAGGGTGGCTTTGCCGCCCTGGGCGATAATCTTTATTTTTTTGGTTACTTTCTTAGCCATTATATTAACTGGGACAACTAGGACAATAAACAATAAATACAATTAAAGCAATTAGATTCGCTTTATTTGGAGGAAGTCCAGTTCCACCGGCGTTTCGCGGCCGAACATAGCCACCAGCACCTTGACCTTGCCGCGGGACTCATCCACCTCGCCAACCTTGCCGTCGAGGTCCTTAAACGGCCCGTCGACTATAGTGACCGCATCGCCCACTCCGACGTCGATGGCGTGTTTAACAGAGCCCTCTACCGCCTGCATGCGGCCGAGCAGTGTGTCCACCTCATGCTGTTGGAGAGGCACCGGGTTGACGCCCGAGCCGACAAAGCCGGTCACGCGCGGCGTGTTGCGCACGACGTACCACGACTGGTCGTCCACTATCATGTCTACCAGCACATATCCCGGATAAACTTTTTCCTGCTCCTCGACTCGGCGGCCGCCCTTAATCTTAATAGTGCGCTCGGTCGGCACAACCACTTGGAATATTTTGTCGGTAAGCCCGAGGCTCTCGATGCGCTGTTTAAGGTTGCGCGCCACGGCGTTTTCGTACCCCGCGTAGGTGTGTATCGCGTACCACGCTCGCCCGACAGTTGTGTCTTGTTTAGCCATACTTAGATAATGCGCTTAATGACCGCCTCAAATATATAATCGAGCAGCCCCAGATACACCGCCGTGCCGAGCGAAATGGCGATAACCACAACCGTATAGGTAATAGTGAGCCGGCGGCTCGGCCAAGTGACGTGCTTCATTTCTGCGCGTACTTCTTTAAAATATTTAGGCATATAGAATAAAAATTCTTAAGAAAAAACCCCCAAGTGGGGCCTTTTCTATATACTACTCCGATCATCCGGTGCAGTCAACTCTAACGGATTTCGTAGGTGATGGAGACGTTTGAGGACACTTTGTTTTGACCTACCGAAATTTCAGGAGCACGCGCGGGCTCAGCGCCGCCCATGCCCACCACCGAGTCCTTGGCGTAGTACATCGGGCCGGGGTACCCTCCGCCGTTTTCGTTGAACGATACTACGCGCACCAGCGAGACGCCCAACTGTTTGGCAAGCGCGTCAGCCTTCTGCTTGGCATCGGTGATAGCTTTGCCGCGTGCGTCATTTTGCAGTTTGTTCGGGTCGTCAAAAGTAAAGTTAAGTCCGGAAACTTCCGTCGCGCCTTTGCCCCCCACTCCCGCAAGGAGTTCTCCCGCCTTGGCCAAATCGCGCACCTTGATAGTGGTCGTCTGGCGTACTTGGTATCCGCGCAAAACCTGCCTGCCACCCGGGCAATACCCGCCAGTACAAGCCTGGCTTACATAATCATATTGCGGATTGACCGAGTAGTCGGTGGTTTGGATATCTTTTTCCGCGACACCTGCGTCTTTAATATATTTGGTTATAGCGTTGATTTTATTTGTCGCCTCTGTCTGTGCCGCGGCAACAGTCGACTTTTCTGACACTACCGAAAAATTAAAGGTTGCTATATCAGCCGCACCGAACGCCTCGCCGTAGCCGCTGACGCTTATAACATTAGTAGGCTGAACACCAGCGCCGATGTAGCGCAGGCTCATAAGCGAGCTCAAAGACTGCAGGGTAATAAAGACCGTTAAAGTAATAAGAACCCACTTCCCCACTCCTGATTCAAATAATTCTTTCATACGATTTTATTACTGACGCTCTTGGAATGATTTTATTACAGAAGTAAATGCCTCATAAGGCAGCGCTCCGGATACGCCAACCTGGCCCTTTTTATCATACAACACGGTGTACGGCGTGCCTTGCCCGCCGTTTTGCTGCGCCTCGGCTGAATCGGCGTCTACTTTTTTGGCAGTAGCCGACGACGCAATGCAGGATTTAAACTTTGCAAGGTCAGCACCAAGCGACTGAGCGGTTTGTTCATAATATTGCGGGGACATCTTGTTTTGATTTGCAAAAATAACGTCGGCGAACTTCCAAAATCCGTTATTGCCGAGCTGTTCTGCGACGCACTCGCTGGCTACTGCCGCCGGCTTCGCACTTGGATGTATCGATTCAAGCGGAAGGTGCCGGTACACCCACGCGATTTGGCCGTTGCTCTCTTCAACAATGCGTTTCAGCGTCGGATGCACCACGTTGCAGTACGGGCACTGGAAGTCCGAGTACTCGATTAATACAAGCGGTGCGCTGGGAGAACCTATAATATGGTCCTGCGCCGACGGCGCGCGCACGTTGGTGGCGGCAGTCGGCGCTTGAGCTCCAGCCGCAACAGCGGCCGCCGGAGCCGATTGGCGAGTGTTAACAAAGACAATGGCGCCGGCGATGATAACCCCGGCGATGATGATGGAAATAGACGGGCTCAGCTCGAATGTTTTATTTTCAGACATGCCAGTATTCTACCTTTACTGACGAGCCTTGAGCAAATCGCGGATTTCTTCTAGTAGTCGCTCCTGCGGAGCCTTTTTTGGCGCCTCCGGCGAGCCTCTAAAACGCGTAAGCAGTTTGTTTACAGGAAGCACCACAAAGAAATAAATAGTAACCGCGACGATAATAAAAGTTAAAAGAGCGTTGAGGAAGTCTCCGTAGAGGAACTTGCTCCCGTTTACTGTAAAGCTCAATGTGGAAAAATCCGGCTGCTTTATGATTGCCGCGATAAACGGAGTCATCAGGTCCTTTACTAAAGAGTTAACCACCGCGGTAAAGGCGGCGCCTATCATGACGCCGACCGCCAGGTCGACCACATTGCCGCGGAGGATAAAATTTCTGAATCCTTTAATCATATTTTTATATTACCTCATCGCTCAGCTCCTCGCTCATTTCCTCGACATCTTCCTGTATTTCTTCGATGTCCTCCTGTATTTCTTCGATGTCCTTGGCCTGCTCATTGATAGTCATTTGTATGAATATCGCCAGATATATCGCCTCGAGCGAAACAATCGTAGTGAGTATGAGCAGCATGCGGTCCACGTCGACAAACCCGGTCCACGCCGCGCCGAAACTTATCGCAAACAAAAATGTATGCACGCTGATGGACTGGGGCGAGCCTATCCAGCGCGTAGCCGTGCGGGCGGTTTTTTTAACATCTACTTCCATGGGTGCCTACAGAGAATCGGACTCTGGTCACCGGTACCACAAACCGGAGCTTTACCACTAAGCTATAGGCACCATACGTTTCCGCATGTTTATTCTAACAGAGTGCCCGGGAGAGGACTTGCACCTCCACGTCTTGCGACACACGCACCTCAAGCGTGCCTGGCTACTAAGTTACAGCACCCGGGCAGGGTATAACTGTTCGCCCACTATACTAAGCATCTTCTCTATTTTCAAGCGTTTGCGGGTTAAATGCGGAAGTTTTTTTGAGTGAAACATTTTTCTTAAAAGTTTCAAGGAATCTGCCTTCGCATATTTGAGCTGAAAGACAGAAACATTTTCTTTTCCTCCAGTAATATGTCCAGCAACCTTAATTCTCCTATAAATTTCTCTTTGTAACCAAAGGATGTGTTTTTCACTCGCAGAAACAAAAGTGGTGTAGAACATAAAGCTAGACCGCCAACGCGGATCCCAATAGGAGTACGTGCAACCATCTCCGTCGAATGATCCGCGGAGAAAATCAAAAAAGAGATCTTTGGGTATTTTTATGCGCCCCAATATTTTTGACTTTTTTGGCATTAATCCTATTTCCAATAAAAATTGATAAAATAGGACATCTCCAAATTGCACCACGGAGTAGAGTTTTTCTTTCTCGGATCCGCTCGATTTCTTGCCTATATGAACCTTTATTCTCAAAACCTTTTGATAGAGCTCCACCAACTCAACGTCTTTGGATGTAAAACTTATATGTCTTCCATCGGGAGAAAGATTTCCGTCAGTCGCTAAAAGCCCAATTGCGTACGCAAAGTCCGGCGACCATTCTATTTTTACCTTTCCTTTTGGTTTTGGGCCCCTCTTCCCCATTTCGTAAATTATACCATATCTCAAGGTAATAGCGTCTACCAGTTATTAACAGGAGAAAACCGGAGTTCTTGCTCCAGTTTTCTTTAAAAAATTATTCTGCGGCAACTTCCTCTTTTTGAGAAGCCTCTGCAACAACCGGAGCAGCGGCCTTAGTATCGGTGTTGCGGCCGCGCTGGTCGACCGCTATAGAGCGGCGCATAGCGCGCTTGACGTCGTGCGCCGCTTTGCGGCGGATAAAGTAGAGCTTGGCGCGGCGCGTGCGCGTGCGACGCAGGACCTCGATATCATCTATCATCGGCGAGTAGAGAGGGAAGATTTTTTCAACGCCAACGCCGGAGGCAATCCTGCGTACCGTAAACATGGCGCCAGCTTCCTTGCCGTGCTTAACCGCAAGTATCGTGCCCTCAAACGCCTGCTTGCGGACGTTCTTGGTGGTGACCTCTTTTTTGTTGGCTTGTTTGGCGGTTTTAAGCTCGACAATGTTCTGCCAGACGCGCACCACATCACCCGACCGCAGGCCGAGGTCCGCGCGCTTCTGCATGTCGATAGGCGAGATAATTACTGACGATTTCATATTAGTTTGACCGAAAGACTGTACCACAGGGCTACTCCCTGCGCAAATAAAAGGGCGGCACCAACGGCGCCGCCCTTGTAACATCACCACACCCGTAGATACGGTAGCGGGTCGGGGAACATTTTCGATAGAGCGATCAGTTCCTCTTCCTTGCCGTACCCGTCGAGTATTTTGAGTTTGTTTTTGTAATACCGCCATGCGTGCGTGGTGACCAACTGCACGTGGAGGTGCGGAAACCATCCGCCGTTCTGTGGCGGCACACCCACCCTGCCGATGTAGCTGTTTGGCATGAGGACTTGGCCGACTCTACAGCTGACCTGCGGGTCAAGGTGCACATAGATAACGTAGAGAGGGTGCGTGGTTAGTTTAACAATCACGCGCGTGCCCCACCCGAACTTTTCCGGAAAGTCCGTATCAATGAGCTCAACCACTCCCTTGTGATTTATCGCCACGGGAGTGCCTGCCTGCACGTTGAAGTCCACACCCAAATGCAGGAAGGTTTTGTTATCGCGTAGATATTTGACCCCTTCCCAAAGCGTTGATCGCTTTTCCAGATACCC
>Ga0209542_10010973_pt1 | contig 16180 bp, 24 predicted proteins | sample RifCSPhighO2_01_FD_184028 | JGI IMG/M metagenome (GOLD analysis project Ga0209542, IMG submission 184028) | Soil microbial communities from Rifle, Colorado - Rifle CSP2_plank highO2_0.1 (SPAdes) (version 2) | ecosystem: Environmental > Terrestrial > Deep subsurface > Rock core/Sediment ... | reverse complement strand
ACGGCCCTGGAGAACATGTTACAGACTTACCCGGAAATGCCGTATTTTGAAGAAGATGACAATATCAAAATTCCGTCTGGCTGGCTTATAGAGCAATGCGGTCCCGAGGACGCCCGCCCGCCGGACGGGCAGGGGGCAAGCCACCACCAGGGCGGGGCAAGTTGGAAGGGATATAGAATTGGCAATGTAGGGGTGCATGAAAGACAAGCTCTGGTTTTAGTGAATTACGGCGGAGCGACGGGGCAGGAGGTAAAAGGTTTAGCCAAGCATATAATTGAATCGGTTTATAAGAAGTTTGGGCTACAACTTATCCCCGAGGTTAATTTGATTTGACGCGGACTAAAGCGTATAATGGCAGTATTAAAAATTAATTTTGATTCTCATGGAGATACCACAGCAATATACAAAAAATTTATACCGCGCAGTGTTAATTTTACTAATTATCCTGTGTGTGTATTTCGCCGTAAAATCGCTATCAGAATTAAAATCTTATGGAATGATGGGCAGTAGCGAAGCTAATGTCATAACTTTATCCGGACACGGAGAAGTCTCTGCCGTGCCTGATATCGCAAGCATTTCTTTTTCTATCGAATCAAGCAAAGCAACACAGAGTGCTTCAAGCGATGAAGTCAACACTAAAACAAAAAAGATTTTAGATTTTCTTAAATCTTCCGGCGCTGAAGAACGTGATATAAAAACAGAGAATTATAGTTCTTATCCAAAATATTTTAATCCAGAACCATGCTACCAAAGTTCTAATTTTTCAGAGATAATGCCTTGCCGGCCAGTCGAATCCAAAATAGTTGGCTACACGGTATCGCAAAGTATAAGTGTGAAAATTCGCAAAGTTGATGATTCTTCAAAAATAATTGATGGAATAAATGCAATTGGCGTAACAAATATGTATGGCCCGAATTTGGCGATAGATAACGAAGATGGTTTAAAAGCAGAAGCTAGAAAGAAAGCGATAGAAGATGCCCGCCAAAAAGCCAAAGTATTGGCCAAAGATTTGGGCGTAAACTTAGGAAGAGTTGCGAACTTCAGTGAATCTGGAAATTTCTATCCGATGTATTATGCAAAAGATGCTATGATGGAGAGTAGCGCTGTTTCGTCTGCTCCAGCCGAACTACCTAAAGGGGAAAACACGATTAGTTCCGATGTAACCATAACTTATGAGATAAGATAAATTGTTATTAAGCTAACTATATGATTAAATTCAAACACAAGAAACATATATACGACAACAAAGAGTCTGGCAAGATTGTAATATATTACAACATCTCAGATATATTTCTCGGTACTGCCCTCTTGATTTTAGTAGTGTTTTTTATTAATGACTATCTTTCTCATGCCCTAGGCACATCTGACAACCAAACTTATAGATATGCTGATAAAGCTTTTGAAACTGAGGCGGACCTGGATCCCGCTTCCGTAAAACCTTAATTTTCCCCGTAAAATTTGACTATTTATGGTCAAAAGAGTAGTATGAAAGAGCCCTCGACGGGGCTTTTTTATAAAGGACGCATTAATTCAATGATAAAAATTTATGTCAAAGATTACTGATTATCTCAAGGAAACGAAAACAGAACTAAAGCATGTAATTTGGCCAAAGCGAAGCCAGACTTTTTATTACACCTTGATAGTCATAATTTTATCGGTTATAACCGGTTACTATCTGGGAATTTTCGATTTTATTTTCTCAAAAGGTTTAGAGAAACTTATCAGTTAGTTAAAAGTTATCAAGTCTACCTAAATTCATGTCTAAGCAAGAAACACAAGGAATTAGAAATTGGTATGCAATTCATACATATGCCGGGTACGAAAATGTTGTTTTACGCAATTTAAAGCAGCGTATTGATTCTCTTGGAATGCACGATAAAATTTTTAATGTTATCGTTCCTGTTGAAAAAAAAATAAAAATAAAAGGAGGTAAAAGAGTAGAGACGGAAGAAAAGATTTACCCCGGTTATGTGCTGGTTGATATGATTGTGACGGATGATTCTTGGTATGTGGTGAGGAACACTCCGCGAGTTACGGGTTTCGTGGGGGCAGGGGTGAATCCGGTGCCGCTAAAGAATGAAGAAGTAGATTATCTTTTCAAGAAAATGGATGCCGGTACGGCTAAGCACAAGATTGATATGGTGCTTGGGGAAAGTGTATTGATTATAGATGGTCCGTTTAAGGACCTTGAGGGGAAGATAAATTCCGTTGATGAAGAGCGCGGAAAAATAAAAGTGCTTGTTTCAATGTTTGGTCGCGAGACTCCGGTAGAGTTGGATTTCTTGCAAGTTAAAAAAATATAAGATAATCTGAAGTTATGGCTAAAAAAGTAACCAAAAAAATAAAATTACAAATTGAAGCTGGAAAGGCAACTCCAGCCGGGAAGACTGGTCCGGCGCTAGGTCAGGCGGGGATAAACATAGGAGACTTTGTGACCAAATTCAATGCCGCAACGCAAAAGTTTGCCGGAGACAAGGTTTCTGTAGTTATTTCCGTATTTGAGGACCGAAGCTATGACTTCGTGGTGAAAACTCCGCCTGTTTCAGGTTTAATATTGAAAGCTGCAGGTGTAGAAAAAGGTTCTGGCAAAAATGCTGCTACAAAAGTAGGGAAAATAACTCGGGCTCAAGCTTGGGAAATCGCTGAGAAAAAAATGGCCGATTTAAATGCGAAAGACAAAGACGGCGCAATAAATATAATTGCCGGTTCAGCGAGAAGCATGGGCATAGAAGTAGCAGACTAGTGATTTAGTTTATGCTAAGATATTGACATGTCAAACATTAAACAATTTTTTACAAAGAAAAATGTTCTCTTTATTGTCGTTTTTGCGATATTGGGATTTATCGCTTTACAGATTCCCGTTACTCAATTAGAGGGGTCCAAGGCCAAGTTTATGGTATATGATGCTTTTGCTCCAGTAGCCGGAGCTTTTATTGGTAGTTTACCTGGCGTGGTAGCGGTGTTTTTAGTGCAATTCGTTAATTTTTTAATACATGGAGCAATAATAGAAGACGCTGGAACAATTATCCGCTTTCTGCCGATGCTTTTTGCAGTGCTTTATTTCGCAAAGAGAGGAAAATTCAATTTAATTCTACCCGCTATCGCTATCGTGGCTTTTATAGCCCATCCTATCGGCCGAACAGTTTGGTATTTCGCGCTTTTTTGGACCATTCCTATTATTGCCTATTTTCTTCGCGACAGATTTCTGTTGGCGCGAGCATTGGGCGCCACTTTTACCGCTCACGCGGTCGGGGGCGCGATATGGATTTGGGTTTTCGCGCTTCCAGCCCAGGTTTGGATTTCATTGATTCCGATTGTTGTTTTAGAGCGTGCCATGTTTGCTCTGGGAATTTGCGTGTCTTTTGTGCTAGTTAATAATGTTCTGGCTATTTTGGAAAAAAAGCATATCCTGAATCTCGGTTTTTTTATTGAGGAGAGATATCTCTTAGGCTCGCTTCGTCATAGGTCCCGTGAGAAATTATCGTAAAAAAATTCTTTACGTAGCTTATATCGCGTCTAGTATTGACGGGCGGATAGCCGAACACAGCCTGGACAACTTGTCTTGGACAAGCACTGAGGACTGGCAATTTTTACAAAATTCTCTAAAAAAGTTCGATGTCGTTATTGTGGGACGCAATACTTATCGAGTTGCAAAGAAAAATTTAGACAAGAGAAATGCTATTGTTTTAACTAATAAAAAATTAAAATCTTTTGGCTCCGTAAAGTTTTTGAAACCTGAAAAACATAGTATAAAGAGATACTTAATGAATAATCAATATAAAAGAGTAGCTATTTTAGGAGGGCCAAGGGTGTACGATTTTTGCCTAAAGAATAAGATGTTTGACGAAATTTTTGTTACTATAGAGCCATATATTTTTACCAATGGAATTCCAATGTTTACTGGCGAAAAATTCAAAAGATATAATTTTCTGTTAAAATCAATCAAGAAGCTTAATAAAAAGGGGACTTTATTGCTTCACTATATATGCAAATAAAAGCAATTAAAACCAAGGTATTTAAAGAATGGGAAGATTTACTTTCTTTTATTTTCAAATATGTAAGAAAAATTCCCGAGAAATCTGTGTTGGTTGTTACTTCCAAGATAGTGGCTCTGTCAGAAGGGAGAACTGTCGAGATTGATCCTTCAGTTTCGCACGAAAAGATGCGCGAGAAAATAATCAAAGCTGAAAGCGAATATATGCTTCGCACTCCATATACCTGGCTTACCATCAAGGACGGAATGGTCATGTCTTCGGCTGGCATAGATGAATCAAATGCTGACGGCAAAATAGTTCTTTTACCGAAAAACTCTTTCAAGTCGGCACAAATGATTCGCAAAATTTTAATTAAAAAATATAAAGTAAAAAATCTAGGCATTTTGATTACGGATAGCCGACTTCTTCCGCTTCGGGCGGGGATTGTCGGAGCCGCTATCGGCTATGCGGGATTTAAGGGGGTACGAGATTATCGCGGGACTTCCGATATCTTCGGACGAATTTTAAAAGTGTCTAGAACTGATGTTGCGGATAGTTTAGCGACAGCGGCAGTTCTATGTATGGGGGAAGGCAAAGAAAGGCAACCTCTAGCCTTAATTAATAATGCGCCGGTTGAGTTCGCAAAAAAAATAAATAAAAAAGAACTTATGGTAGATCCTCGTGAGGACCTCTATCAGCCACTTTTTGCAAAAATAAAGAAAATCAAGAGTATTAAATCTAAAAATTACTACAAGTTTTAGTGTTGGCAATTTTTATTTTTAGGTATATATTAAAGAAGTGAAAAAGATTGCTAAAAAAGTTAAAAAGTCGGACGTTTTGTCTTGGGATGAGTATTTCATGGGTATAGCCGAACAAGTGGCAAAAAGATCAAAGGATCCTTCTACAAAAACTGGTTGCGTTATTGTAGATAGCAAAAAAAGGCCTGTATCTTTTGGTTACAATGGATTTATTAGCGGCTGTGATGAAGCAAAAATGACCCAGGAAAGACCCATCAAATATCATTTGGTTCTTCATGATATTATGAATGCAATACTGTTTGCTAAGAGAGATTTAGAGAATTGTTCAGTGTATGGGCTATATGCTCCGTGTGAAAATTGCTTAAAGCACGCTATCCAGTCCGGTGTGAAGAAAATTATCTATAAAATTCCAGTAGTGGAAAGCAGGACAAATAATCATGAAAAATCTATGACAAATAGTGTGACAAACGAAGCCATCACTCGGATTTTATTGTCAATGCCTGATGTAGAATGCAGAAATCTAAATGGCAAAAGTTACTTAGAAGATATATGGGGCAGTAATATTCCTAATTATTAATTTTTTATGATTGACCTAAAACAACTTCAGCAGGAAGTGATGCGGAACAAGCTTGAAAAAGGCTTCAATACTACGGATGTAGCTCAAGAATTCTGCCGGGCATACGAGGAGCTTTCTGAAGCATTTTCTAAACACAATAAGGGGCAGGAGGGAGTGGCGGAAGAATTCGCCGATGTTATGATTTTTATTCTGGGGATGTGCGAAACCTTAGGTTTTGATCTAGAGGCAGAGTTGGTTAAAAAAATTGAGAAAAATAAAAATAGGCAGTATCGGCGGGAGAAATCTCCGGAGGGCAAAGATGTTTTTATTCGCATCAAAACTTCTGAAGATCCCTAAAAAGCCAGTCTTGTTTTATTTTCTTTATTGTTTATAACTACGCTATAGCGTAATCATAAACAATATTAATTTTTTTCGTAAATAGAAAAAGTATAATCAAAAGGATTTTTCTCATCTTTTTGGTGCGATTCTTCCGAGATTAATTTCCATTCTTGTTTATCAATTGTCGGTAAAAAAGTGTCGGCATTTTCATCTTCTGCTTCAATGTGAGTTATGTATAGTCTGTCTGCAATAGGAATGGCCTGCTTATATATTTCTGCTCCACCGATTATAAAAACTTCTTCATTTTCAGTAAGGGAAGTCCTTGCTGAATTTATCGCTTCCTCCAGCGAATTTACCACATTTACGCCATGGCGTAAATATGTTTTATCTCGAGTAATCACTATATTGTGCCTGTTGGGCAGAGGTCGCCCCAGGGATTCAAAAGTTTTCCTGCCCATAATGACAGGGTGGCCTAGAGTTTTCTCCCGGAAAAATTTCATGTCCGCCGGCAGATGCCAAAGCAGAGTGTTGCCCTTACCCAATTCATTATTTTTACCAATTGCGGCAATGAGTGAAATCATCCCAGTACTAAAATTTTAAGTTTTTATTTATAATGGTCATTGTTTGTAATCTAAAATTTAGTACGGAACAGGTATTTATACAGCGATAGGAGCTTTTATACTTTCATGGGGGTTGTAATCAGTAAGCTCAAAGTCATCTATTATAAAATCTTCTATCTTGGTCTTGGTAGGATTTATTTTCATTTTCGGCAAAGGGCGAATATCGCTTCGACGGGAAATTTGCAGCTTGGCTTGATCAAGATGATTAAGATATAGATGCACATCACCTCCGGTCCATACGAATTCACCTACTTGTAATCCGCAAATCTGAGCGATTATCATCGTAAAGAGCGAGTATGAGGCAATATTAAAAGGAACTCCGAGAAATGTATCGCAAGAGCGCTGGTAAAGTTGGCAGGAAAGTTTTCCGTCGGATACATAAAACTGAAAAAGAGTATGGCATGGTGGAATTCCAGCTTTTGCCATCTCATCTATGTCTGCCACATTCCAAGCAGATATTATTAATCGCCTTGAGTCTGGGTTTTTCTTTATTTCTTCGATTATCTTTGCAAGCTGGTCTATATGCCCTCCATTTGGAGTGGGCCAGCTTCTCCATTGATATCCATAAATCGGTCCGAGGTTTCCATATTCTTTGGCAAAATTTTCAGCACTTTTTATTTTTTCTATAAATTCTTTTAAGCCAGTTTTCCATTCTTCTGAATCTGATTTGGGCACAGATATTCCGTTTTTTATTAAATAGGCTTTATATGGCCATTCATCCCAGATGTGCACATTATTATCTGCTAAATATTTTAAATTTGTATCGCCTCGCATAAACCATAAAAGTTCGTGAATTATGGATTTAATAGGAACTTTTTTAGTAGTAAGAAGAGGAAAACCGTCGGCTAAATTGAATCTCATTTGATAGCCCAATAGACTTTTGGTCCCTGTGCCCGTGCGGTCAGTTTTTACTGCTCCATTTTTCATAATATGCTCCAGTAAATCTAAATATAATTCATCTACATGTTTGCCTTGCATAATCTCATTATAGCGGTTTTGAAAAATAAATAAAACATTGATCCCGTTAGAGGTAGAGGCACGCTGTGAGCCCTCGCGACCTCTAACGGGATTGACAAAAAAACACAGGAATGCTATACTTACTAACATCATTCTCATCTATATTTACATATTGGGAGTGACCCATTCCGCCAGAGGCGGGCAAGTATGTACAAACATCACTCATCAACAGGCCTGAAAAAATTCAGGCACTCGGTCTTTGTGTCTAAAACAAAACCGCGTTTTAATAAAAATTTTAAATCCCATTTTAAAAACAACAAACGATCTCGCGGCGATCGTATAGATTTTTCTCGTTTCGTTAAAAAAGGTCAGCACGTAGAGGAGAAAGCTTATGCATCAAAGCATACCTTTGCTGATTTTCCTTTTAATCCGCAACTTTATAAAAATATTACAAAGGCTGGATTTATTCATCCACGACCTATCCAAGACCAAGCAATACCGTCCGTGCTGAAAGGTTTGGATGTTTTCGGCATGGCCAATACAGGTACAGGCAAGACTGCCGCCTTTTTACTTCCCCTGATTGAGAAAATTTCAAAGACAAAAGGTTTATCTAAGAGAGAAATAGTTCTCATAATGGCGCCTACCAGGGAGCTTGCTTTACAAATAGAAAGTGATTTCAAAAATCTTGCTTTCGGATTTGGGATGTTCTCGGTGGCCTGCGTGGGGGGACTGCCGATAATGCGACAAATCGGCGAAATCAAAAGAGGAGTATCGTTCGTGATAGGCACTCCAGGGCGGCTACGTGATTTAATTGATAGAAAAGTTTTAGATCTAGCTACTTGTCATTCCGTGGTGTTAGACGAAGCAGACAGAATGTTAGATATGGGATTCCGTGACGACATGGTTTATATAATCGGCAAAACTCACAAAGAAAGGCAGACGCTTTTTTTCTCGGCTACACTTTCGTCTGAAATAAAAAAATTAACTGAGCAATACCTAAAAGCGCCAGTTTTTGTTTCCGTAATTTCTGGAGAGACGGCAAAAAATATTGACCAAGATGTAATTCGCACCAGAAGCAAAGAAGAAAAATTGGAAAAGCTTCATGAAGTCTTGAAAAAGGACCCACGCCACGGCGGGGCAGGTGGCTCGCCACAAAAAGTGTTGATATTTCGTGAGATGAAACACAGCGTAGACACGCTCGCTAAAGAACTCGCACAATTTGGATTCAAAGTTGGCGCTATTCATGGCGACAAGAGAAGCCGTGAGCGTATTCGTATATTGGATTCCTTTAAAAAAGACCATATAAATATCTTGATTGCGACAGACGTGGCAGCAAGAGGCTTAGATATTCCAGATGTAACACACGTCATAAACTATGACGTTCCGCAAACTTACGATACTTATGTGCACCGCATCGGCCGCACCGGCCGAAGCGGCAAAGCTGGCACAGCGCTGACTTTTGTGCCAGGGTAATGTATTAAGCTTTTTCTATAAGCCCGGCTTTTAGCAGAGTAACATAGGCGCCGTTTTTCTTCATTGTGCGCAGACCTTGGGTGGAGACTTCTATATTGATTGATTTATTTAGTTCAGGAATAAAAATCCTCTTCTTTTGAAGATTTAAATATTTTCGTTTCTTGCCAGTTGGGTTAAATTTGGTGGCACGAGTCCTGTTGGAGTATCCGCCCCCGACAATTGAGCCCTTTTTTGTTATTGCGCATATTTTCGCCATCCCAGTACTAAAATTTTAAATAATAAACTTTGTAAATTATGTCCCGTAATCGAAAATTTAATACAGGACAAGTTGCGTTTCTCATGCTATCATAGACTGAGTAGTTTATCAAGTTGAATGTTATAAAGTGGAAAGTGAATTCAAATACTTTATGACTTTAAAAACTTTATGAACTTTACAACTTTCTATGCAAGCAACTGATGCTATTTTTTATATAGTCATATTGATTATATCTGTGGTGATTCACGAAGTTTCGCACGGCTTTGTGGCGGAATATTTTGGTGACAAGACTGCTAGGCATGCCGGTCGGCTGACGCTTAATCCACTTGTGCATCTAGATATTTTCGGCTCCATTTTATTGCCAACCCTTCTAGTTTTATCGCATTCTCCATTTCTCTTTGGATGGGCAAAGCCAGTGCCTTACAATCCAGATAACCTGACCAATGAAAAGTGGGGAACCATTGCCGTTGCTTCCGCTGGGGTATTAGCAAATATTTTTATTGCTGTGATATTCGGACTCCTGATTCGCTTTTCTTTTTTACTTAATCTGCCAGCAGATTTCTATACCGTTGCCTCCTATATAGTGATTATGAACTTAGCGTTGGCAATTTTTAACTTAGTTCCCATACCTCCGCTTGATGGGTCCAAGATTCTCTTTTCTTTCTTACCGAGGTCTTTTTCATCCCTCATGTTTTTCCTAGAACAATATTCCTTCATTTTCCTTATCATTTTTATCGTATATTTTTCTTCTATGCTATCTCCAATACTTCTAGCTTCTTTTAGTCTTATTACAGGGCTTGCGTTTTGATTTTTTAAATAGTATATTTAAGCCCAATAGTCCTTATGAGGGCTATTTCGTTTACTTAACTTGTCCCGTTAGAAGTTCAATTTACGGGGCTTAATAAATAAACATGGTTTTTGGAAACTTCTAATGGGATGCCAACTATTAATCAATTAATAAAGAAAAACAGGGTCAAGGTGCACCGAAAACAAAAGACGGTGGCTTTGGCGCGTGGGTTTAATGTACTAAAGAATAGACCCGTCTTTTTCCCGGCGCCCTTTAAGCGCGGGGTTTGCACCAAAGTTTCAACTACCACTCCAAAGAAACCAAACTCAGCGCTTAGGAAAATCGCCAGAGTCCGCCTTACCAACGGCATGGAAGTCACAGCTTATATCCCAGGCGAAGGACACAACCTGCAAGAACACTCAGTTGTGATGCTTCGCGGAGGACGTGTGAAGGACTTGATAGGAGTAAGATACCATATCGTGCGCGGAGTATTAGATACACAAGGGGTTGAAAAGAGAAAACAAAGTAGGTCTCTATACGGAAACAAGAAACCAAAAGGAAAGTAGTATACAAATAGCTTTAACGAATAAGCACATACGAATAATTAGTATAATTGGTAAAAATTAGTATATTAGTATCATAGATATGCGAAGAAAAGTAAAAAATAGAAATATAGTTGCTCCAGATTTTATCTACAATTCTCAAAAATTGGAGAAGTTTATCAATTATGTAATGTGGTCCGGAAAGAAAGAAACTTCTAGGAAAATAATGTATAAAGCATTTAATGTAATAAAAGAAAAAACAGGCAATCCAAACCCGCTTGAAGTTTTTGACCTGGCGATGAAAAATGTTGGTCCTTCCACGGAGGTGCGTTCCAAGCGTATCGGTGGCGCTAATTATCAAGTACCCATAGAAGTGCGAGCTGAGCGTAGACAAGCTCTCGCTATGCGCTGGATTCGCGATGCGGCAAGAGGTGGCAAGGGCAAACCAATGCATTTAAAACTTGCAGATGAACTAATCGCTGCTTCAAAGAATGAAGGTTCTGCTATTAAAAAGAAAGAAGATACTCACAAGATGGCTGAAGCAAACAAAGCTTTTGCACATTTCGCTTGGTAGGGGTCTTTAGTTTTCAGTAAATTACTTTTATGCATATTTACGCTATAGCGTAAATACGTAAATAGTGTATAATTAACATATGACTTATTACAAAGGGATGCGAGTAAATGCTTTTGGTCTGCCGATTTCAAAAGGCGATTTTGGAAGTCGTATAAAGACAAAGAACAGGAAAAGAAATTTTTATCATACTGCTTTTTCCTCTCCATTTAACAAAGATTCGCCCAAGAACTTGATTTTGATGTATGACGTCATTGAAGAAAAGAAAAAAGAAAGAGACTGGTTTCGCCGGCAATTAAAAAATTTTGACTACATTATGATTCAGAGAAGTGTCTGGGTTGGTCCTTCGCCGCTACCCAAAGAATTTCGGGATTATGTTAGAGAAATTGGTTTGAAGGATCACCTTAAAACTTTTAAGTTAGCCAAGCCCTATACAGACGAGAAGAGTTTATTTAAATAAAAACCTCTCTTTACATATTTACGCTATCGCACATATATGTAATTTTAATATGTTTGCTTGATAATTTGCCGTGGGGGGGTATACTTTGGGTATTAATAATAATTAATAAAAATATATGCCTGGAGATAGAGATTTTAGCAAAGATGTAGGTGTACCAACACCAGAGAAACCTCGTACGGCTCAAGATGTTCTAAACTATTTAGAAGATGCTCTGAGGACTTTTAATGAAGAGGCTGAAATAGTAGAAAAACTCCTTAGAGGACCCTCATTACAAGAAACAGTGGAGGCTGCTAGAAAAAAAGACTTTAGCTTGGCTGTTGAGTATTTGAGGATACGCATAGAAATAAGTCAAGCGATAGACCAAGACTTTGAAATTCAAGTTCCAGGCAATAGATTGAAAGAAATGATAGCTCTAAGAAATTGTCTTCTTAACTAATAAGATAAGTTTGCAAAAACAAGCCTAATGTTATATATTATTCCTAGCGCATCAGGCGCTTTTTGTTTATCAAATTAAGGAACGAAGTGACTAGAATTTCGTTAACCCCAGTGAAATCCTGCCTTTGGCAGGCGCCCTAAAGGGCATTTAACGGGGTGATGATTTTAATAGTCGTTTCACTTTTTTAAAATCAATCATGCAACGCGACTATCCTCTAGAAAAAGTTAGAAATATTGGAATTATCGCGCACATTGATGCGGGGAAGACGACCACGACTGAGCGTGTGCTTTTTTATACTGGAGTATCTCATAAAATCGGCGAGGTGCATGAAGGCGATACTGTTATGGACTGGATGGAACAGGAACGGGAGAGGGGCATCACCATCACTTCGGCGGCGACCACTTGTTTTTGGACGCCGACTTACGAGGACCTGAAGGATAAAAACAAGAAACATCGCTTCAATATCATTGACACTCCTGGACACATTGATTTTACCGTGGAGGTAAAGCGTTCTCTTCGCGTGCTAGATGGAGCGGTAGTGGTTTTTGACGGCGTGGCTGGTGTAGAGCCTCAATCCGAAACAAACTGGCGTTATGCTGATGAGGCGAAGGTGCCTCGTGTTTGTTTTGTAAATAAATTAGACAGAACTGGCGCATCTTTTGAACATTCATATGCGACTATTTTAGACAGATTAAGTAAAAAAGCTGTCCGTGTGCAGATACCTATCGGATTGGAAGAAAAATTTGAGGGAGTCATTGATCTCTTGCGCATGAAGGCTTATTACTTTGAAGGAGAGATGGGTAATCAAGTTATTGAAAAAGACATTCCAGAAAATCTAAAAGCCGACGCAGAAAAATATCATTCTGAATTGGTGGAAAAAATAGTAGAAACTGATGATGCTATGATGACAGAATACCTAGAGGGAATAATTCCCGATACGGACGTATTGAAGAAAACTCTTCGCAAGGCGGTTATCGCTAGTGCTATTTTCCCAGTATTTGCTGGAAGTGCGTTAAAGAACAAGGGAGTTCAGCTGGTACTAGATGCAGTGGTAGACTATCTTCCATCTCCGCTTGATATTCCTCCAATACCTGGAATTGATGAAAATACCGAAGAACCTATAGTGAGAAATGCTTCTGACACGGAGCCTTTTGCAGCGCTTGCTTTCAAGGTGGCGACTGATCCGTTTGTGGGTCAGCTGATATTTTTCCGTGTTTATTCTGGCACCCTTACGGCCGGAAGTTATATTTACAACCCAAGGACGCGCAACAAAGAAAGAATCGGAAGAATTTTAAGAATGCATGCGAATGACCGCGAAGAAGTGAAAAAAGTTTTTGCTGGAGAAATTGCGGCAGCAGTGGGGCTAAAAGATACCATAACTTCAGATACTATTTGTGATGAAAACAATCCGATTATTTTGGACAGAATTGTTTTCCCAGAACCGGTCATTTCGCTACGCATTGAACCAAAAACAAAAGCCGACCAAGAAAAAATGGGTATGGCGCTCAATCGTCTGGCGCAAGAAGATCCGACTTTCAAAGTGTCTACTGACCAAGAGACGGGAGAGACTATTATTGCTGGAATGGGAGAGCTTCATTTGGAAATTATTGTGGATAGAATGAAACGAGAATTTACTGTGGAGGCAAATGTAGGCAAACCACAGGTAGCGTACCGGGAGACAATAAATGGCAAGGCTGAAGCTGAAGGAAAATATATTAAGCAATCAGGCGGACGTGGAAACTACGGGCATGTAAAAATAAAAGTAAAGCCGATGGAAATGCTCACTAAGGAAGAGCTGGAAGACTTACCGAAAAATACAAAGAGGTCTCCTGGTTTTGAATTTGTAAACACAATCAAAGGTGGAGTGATTCCACAGGAATACATCGCGCCTTGTGAAAAAGGATTTAAAGAAGGACTAGACCGAGGAATTTTGGCTGGGTTTAAAATGGTGAATGTGTCTGTGGAGCTTTGGGATGGTAGTTATCACGAAGTGGACTCAAACGAAATGGCTTTCAAAATTGCCTCATCTATGGCAGTGCAGGACGCATGCCGACGCGCAAATCCTGTGATATTGGAGCCGATGATGAAGGTAGAAGTGGTTACTCCGGATAAATTCATGGGAGACGTCACCGGCAATCTTTCTTCCAAGAGAGCACTGATAGAAGGTATGGATGACCGAGGGATGAATAAAGTTATTAAGGCGATTGTTCCACTTTCAGAAATGTTCGGCTACATGACAGGACTGCGCTCTATGACCGAAGGCCGCGCATCTTTCACAATGGAATTCTTCCGCTACGACATCGTTCCACAAAATGTTGCAGAAACTATCATCTCTGCGAGGAAATAAAACTAAAAGGTGAGATTCTCTAACTTAATTTTGTCGTTAAAATGTTCAGCCCATACCAAATTGCATAGGCTATTAGCGTAACTAACCAAAATATTATAAATACTAAAGAAAATTCACCAGATTTCGATAAGGTGATAGTATTTAAAAGGTCAGTAGGGAAAAAAGCAAGAAATACCGCAACGCCAAATATAGAACTAAGTAATGTCACCACTACTCTGGAAGATATTTTTATTTTAACTCCAATCAGTCTTAATAATTCTGAAATACAGAAAAACCCCAAACTTATTATCCCAAATATTCGCATAATGTCGATTCCATCTAACTGAAATGTTCCTGTGCCATAAGCTGGATTCAAAAATGAAAAATATTTTATCCAGTGTAATTCAAGTGTAGTACTAAATGCTGTCCAAATAAAAAACACAGAAGCGAGTGTTGGCAATACCACCCAAACTAATACGATAGATTTTATATAACCTAGCGCATAAAAAAGAATACTTTTAACTAAATTACTTTGATCCATTTTTTAATTTTTATAGACTTATTATACCATTTGTATTATAATAATCGGATTATTAAGTTAATAACAAAATTAATAAGACAACTATGATTAATTTAAAAGAAGGTTTTGTGGGGATTATTGTTTTAATAGTTGCATCTATAGCTTTGGTGGGCGGAGGTTTTTATGTCTATCAGCAACAACAAAGCAAAGCAACATTACCAGCCCCCGAGATTTCAATAAAAGAACAAGAAAATGACAATGTTGAAATTACAACCACAAAAACAATAGAATCAAGCAAAAACGTAGATACTGAAGGGTTGAAAGCTGACATCAACATAAAGGCTGATGTTACTGAAATTGTTAATTGTGGCGCAGAAGATTGTTTCCAGAAAAAATTCTCAGCCTGCCAGCCAGCAACATATAAAGCTGATACTGGTTTTGTGGCTACTGAATATAAAATTATAGGTCCTGCCGACAGTGGATGTAAAGTGACATTCAAATATACAACAAATCCAAATCCAGAATGGGTGAACAAAGAAATGACATGTACTTTTGATAATAAAATTGATTTTGAAAAATCATTTCAAAATACTTTTGAGGGAGCAATCGCTGGCTCTGCAACATGTACAGGATCACTTTATACCATACTTAAATCAATGTAAATTTTCTTTGTTCTTGCTATTATAATAAGAATGCTTACTCTTTTCTACGATCTCGGAAAAACTTATGAAAAGAATTTTAAATAGGCTCAAACAGTATTGACTTAGTGTAGCACATTGTGCTACACTCTAAATATGCGAAAAACATTAAATATTTCAATGCCCGCTTCTCTTAAGAGCAATGTGAAGCGTAAAGTAAAAGAAGAAGGCTATGCTTCCGTAAGCGAGCTTTTTCGAGATGCTTTTAGAGCCCTGGAGGAAGAAGAGTTGTATAACTCTGTTCTTCGTAGTGAGAAAGAATTTTCCCAGAGAAAAGGCAGACGATTACGCTCATTAAGGGATTTAATGTAGTTACATGATTATTGATTATTCTCCAGAGTTAGTGCGTCGTTTTAAAAGATTGTCTCCGGAGATAAAACTCAAAGCTCTTGAAAGGGAAAAAATTTTTAGAGTAAATTACAGAGACCCAAGGCTTAGGACCCACAAGCTGACGGGTAAACTTTCCGGTCGGTTTGCTTTTTGGATTGATTTCAAACATCGAATTATTTTTTCTTTTGTAAGCACAAAACACGTTCGTTTTCTCTCCATTGGCACACATGATATATATAAATAACTCTAGTGTATAATGTTTTTATGTTTACCCCCTTCTACGACCCGGAAAAAACTTACGAGGAGAATTTTGAACAAGGGCCTTTTGGTGATTTCGCTAACGGCGAAATCTCTCAGATCAACACTGATAAAACATCCGATCAACCCCGATATGATTTTTTAGGGTTTAAGGTGAATTCACCTTTTGGAATTCCGGCAGGGCCACTCCTAAACAGCAATTTTTGCAGAGGTGCGTTTGGGCAGGGCTTTGATATTTGTGTCTATAAGACTGTGCGCTCCGGCATTTTTCCTTGTCATCCATGGCCCAATGTTTTGGCGGTGAAAGTGGAAGGGGATT